>Ga0123357_10002963_pt1 | contig 19195 bp, 15 predicted proteins | sample TergutEmb28metaG_FD_89873 | JGI IMG/M metagenome (GOLD analysis project Ga0123357, IMG submission 89873) | Embiratermes neotenicus P4 segment gut microbial communities from Petit-Saut dam, French Guiana - Emb289 P4 | ecosystem: Host-associated > Arthropoda: Insects > Digestive system > Gut ...
AGCGGCGAAAGAAATTCTAAAAGCAATGCCAAAAGATGAAAATATTAGGCTAAAAGTGGCAAGCCCTGATTTGTGGAACAGGAGGCAGGAGCGGGGCGTTAGCGGGGCGCAGATACTATATGAAAATGGGCTGAAGGGATTACATAAAGCTAATGACGCAAGAGTGGCAGGGTGGCGGACATTAAAAGAATATTTGCATTATAACAAAGATGATAAGAAGAGTATGCCTAGACTTCGTATATTTGCAAATTGCACAAATCTTATAAGGAGTATTCCGCTTTTGCAATATGATAAGCACAATCCGGAAGACGTGGCAAATGAACCGCATGAGATAACGCACGCACCTGAGGCTATTAGGTATATGGTGAATACAAAAGTGCAGACGAAAGCACCAATAAAAAAACAAACATATCCACTTGGATATTTGACGCAAGAGCGATATGGCGAGAGTTTACTTGGGTTTGGAGGATAAAATGATTATTAAATATGAGAAAAGAGAAAAAGGGGAAACAGTAAAGGAATGGAGTTTTGAAATGGGCGGAAGCAATGCAAGGCGTATTGAGTGGGAGAACAGAAGGAAAGAGAGAGAAAGGGTAAAAGCACTTAAAAAGATGAAAAAAGAGCAGAAAAAGGGCGGTAAAAAGCAAGATAAAAAGGAAGTTGATTTTTGGGATACTGTTGAGAATTATAGCCCATTTTAAAGGAGCGGGACATGGACAACAAAGAAAAAACTAAAATAGATGAAAATGGAATGCCGATTACTTCCGCTTGGGATAAATATGAACGCGGCATTAACTATTTGCAACAATTCAATTATTTCACTGAAATTGACACCTTTTATAAGTTCTATGACGGCGAGCAATGGTATGGGATAGGGCTAAAAGACATTGATGATAGAAGCAGCCTAGTTGTGCTTAATGTTATCAAGCCGTCGATTAACTTTAAAATTGGGCTTGTGGCGCAAAAGGGCTTTGTTATTAATTATTCTTCTTCGAACTATAATAATCCTGACCTTCAAGTTTTAGCGGCGCCAATTTGCGATATGCTAAACAAAGAAGCAAAGCGCATTTGGGAACAGACCGATATGGACACTGTTATTTGGGATGTTATAACCGATGCGGCCATTGCCGGAGAGAAATATGTTTACTTTTCTCCCAAAATAATTGACAGCGAAAAAGATGTTACTATTGATGAAGAAACACAAGAACTGAAACAGACAAAGAAGCTAGAAAAAATTGAGATGAAGCCTATAGACGGCACTAATATTTTATTTGGTGATGAAAATAATCCTGATATACAAAAACAGCCTTTTATAATACTTCCTTATCGTGATAGCGTGATGAATTTAAGGAAAGAAGCTGAGGCTAACGGAGTGCCTGAAGAAGAATATGTCAACATTATTCCCGATGATGATAATAATTATCAAGCCGGTGATAGAAGCCAATATGAAATAGAAAATTCTTCAAAAGAGGGGAAGGCATTATGCCTCATATACTTTAAAAAGAAAAAAGGGACTGTGTGGATGATGAAAGCGACAAAGCACACGGTTATAGAAGATTGGCAGGACACCAAGATGAGGCATTACCCCGTAGCCGGGTTCTTATGGAGCAATATTAAGGGGTCAGCACGTGGTTTGGGAGAAGTTAAGCCGGTTCTCAATAATCAAATAGAAATAAACAAGAACTTTATGAGGCTGATTAAGCAGATAAAAACGAGCTATAATATTTTAGCTTATGTTGAAGAATATTTGCCGGACATTAAACCTCTTTTAGACGGGAAGAACATAATCAAACTGCAAGATATGGGAGCGGATGCGCGAGAAGTTAGTCAGATGATTTCTTACATAAAACCGCCGCCTATTAATAGCGAAATTATTGTTACTGTGCAAAATCTTATCAATCAAACAAGGGATTTAATGGGAAGCAATGAAAGTAACTTAACTAATGTAGACCCTACAAAAGCATCAGGGCAAGCTATTATTGCCGCGCGTGACGCACAAGCGGTTACGCTTAATGGGCCGACGGCAAGGGCAAAGAAGTTTGTGGAGGATATTGCCAGAATTTGGATTGATATAAAGCAAGCATATTCACCTAACGGCATTGAGGTTATAACTGAGCAAGAACAAATTATTGTGGGTGCCAATGAAGAGCCGATTTCTTCAAAAATAGAAATTGTTAAGACTATTCCCGGTGATGTTATGGAGGAAATTAAACTTAACATTAAGGTTGATGTGTCGCCATCTGACCCTTGGAGCAAGTATGCAGAAGACCAAAAGCTGGAGAACACGCTTAATATGCTTCTTGAGCGTGGAGCGATTACCGAAAAGGAATTTATTGAGAGCCTTCCGGATGACTTCGCAAGTAAGCAAAAGATTTTAGATATTTTTGCGAAAAAGGAAATGGAAAGCAAACAACCACCCCCAAACAATATGACAGCTAATAGAGTTGACCAACCGCAAATAGATATACCCCAAAGCATTCCGCCTAATACGCCTGCTAATATGCAACTACCTATGAATATCCCAATGGGAGCACCGCAAATGCCGGCGCCAATTATTCCACAAGTTTCGCAGAACATACCGCCTGAGCTTTTAATTGGTTTAGCACAATAAACTTGCACCTAACTAAACCTTATTTTGTTCTATCTTGAAGATAGCAGATAAGGTTTTTTTATTTGCAAAAAGCGTTATCCGTGTTCGCAAGCGGCAGAAAGAGGAAAATAATGGATGAAGAAAAAAATGGCGTAGTGGTTGAATCGCCAACAGCCGAAGAAGCTCAAGAAAATAACAATGAGAACATTGAAGAAATTAGCGATGAAGAGAGTTCGCAACTCTCAGAAGATGGCGCAGAAGTAGACGCTTCGCTGGCGTCTGAAGAAACTTTCACAACAGGGAGCGGGAAAGAACTGCCTACTGTAAAAGTTGAAGAGATTGTGCAAAGACGTGTCAACGAAACCAAAGCGGCGTATGAGGCACGAATTGCACAAATTCAAGCGCAGTATCAACAGGACTTGTGCATTGCCGACCAATTGACCAGTGATTGGGAAGGCGAAACCCTTGCTGACAGGCTTCTTGCAAAACAAGCTTATGACGAAGGGACGGACTTTCAAACATTAAAGGTTAAGCAGATGCAAGAGCAAGCGAGGATTGCCTCATTAGTGCAAAATCACCCTCTTGTGCGGCAGTCAGCGGAGATTGCAAGGCAAGCAGAAACGCTCAAATATCAAAAAATGATGGATGACGATTTTACAGCGATTAAAGCGGCTTATCCTACATTGCCGGCAAAAGACTTAAATGAAGTAATCGCCCAAGTTGGTGAGGATTTCTTAAGACTTCGGCTTGACGGGAAAGTGGATGCTGTTACTGCTTACCAAACGCTGCTTACCAAGAAGGCAAGGAGCGAAAAACCGATGCCGGCATCGGCAGGGCAGATTGTTGATATTTCGAACGACAATGAATTTTTTACGGCTGAGGAGATGGAAAAACTTGACCCGGCTGTGGTGGCAAATGACGAGAAACTTTATAAGAAGTTTCGAAAAAGTTTAGCAAAATTAAATTTGTAAAGGAGAATTATTATGGGATTAGCGAATCTTAAAACAAAAAGCTTTGAAACTGAATACCGCAAAAATTACGGTTTGGGCGGCGTTCTTTATAAACACGTTACGACAAAGAATTTAACAGGGAAAATGCGGGGCGAGGTTGTTACTTTTCCGGCGATTGGTGACGATATTGTTATTGTTAAAAATCGACCTAACAATACACCGCTTACTCCTAACTTTCCAGACGGTGCAAAGGCAGAAGTTGAGCTTGATACTGATATGGAAATTAGGGTTGATTTCCGCAGAAGTGATGCAAGCGAAAGCTTTCTGAACGCAATGGATGAGTATTCGAAGGGCGTTGGCATTAAACGCGACTTGGAAATTGACAAGCTCATAGCTGAGAGGGCTGCAACATCTACTAATTTAGTTAAAACCCTTGCACCCACCGAAATTGTAACAGGGCAAGACGCTTATGATTTTACCGGAACGCTTATAGGGTTAGTTCTTGCAGAACTGCCAAAAGGGCTTGGAATTAAAAGGTATTTAGAAGTTGATTTTTACATTGAAAAGCTTTTGAAAGATTATTACAGGCATAATATCACTGCCAATACTGCTCTTTTTGAGAAAGACGGTCAACTGTTCTTTGATAGTTTTGAAATTTCAAGGACACCTGCGCTTTATAACGACGGTGATGATATTCACCTTATGGCTTACATTAAAGATGCTATTGGGTTCTGTTCATCACTTTCTGACATCAAAGACGGATTTAGCGATTCTTACAACAGTGATTATATTATTGCAACCGATAATATGGGAGCTAATGTAATCAATTCGAAGTATGTAGCCACAGGGTTATATCACCCTGAAACAGTTTAAGAGAGGAGAAATAAATGAAAGTTACTATTTCTAAAAATTTTCGTGATAAGGATACCAAAAAAACTTACTCAATCAATACTCCGGCAGATTTTCCTGATGCACGAGCAAAATTCTTAATTGAAAAAGGTTATGCAAGAATGCCGGTTGAAACAGTAAGCAATAAGGTTGATGCAAAAAAACTGCAAGCAGAAAATAAAAAACTGCAAGCAGAGGTTGAAAAACTGCAAAAAGAGCTTGAAAACAAGGAAGATAATGGCGAATAGCCGTATAGGGGATTATTCCCCTACTTCCGCAAGTACGGCGGCACTTTCCTCGCTGCCGTGCTTCTGGAAGTATTGCATTATTAGGAGAAGACTATGGATAAGTTCAAAGAGTTTATATTCAAAAATGGAGCTTGGATTATTGGGCTAATAATAGGTTTTATAATAGCATTTTCAACTATACAAACACAAGTAAAATCTAACACTGATAACATTCAAAAATTACAAGATATAAAAATAGAAGTTCAATTTAAAGAGATACAAACTGATTTGAAATTTATTATGCAGTCATTGGATGAAATAAAAGAGGAGATAAAATGAAAAGAGTTTGGTTAAGTGTTCGAGCTTTTTTGGCAATATCCTTAGCAATTACTTTTGAAGTTATGACACTTTTGGGGAAAGTTGATGTTGGAGTATTGAAAGATATTATGCTTTTAGTTTTTGGTTTTTATTTTGGACAAGCGACGGCGGATGTAATAAAAACAGCCTTTAACAAGAAAGACGATGAAGTATGAAGGAGTAAAAAATGAGTATAACATTTATACCTTCCAATGTCGGGAATTATCAAAAAGGACGGACAAGTTCAATTAAATACATAGTTATACATTATACAGCAAATAAAGGAGATACTGCGGCTAATAATTGCAAATATTTTCAGTCCGGAGGACGAGCCGCATCGGCACATTACTTTATTGACAAAAAAGAAGTTTGTCAATCAGTGGCTGATAATGACACAGCGTGGAGTGTGGGCGGAACTTATGGCGGAACAGTTATAACAAACAGCAACTCTCTGAGTATTGAATTATGTGATTTTCAAACAGAGAATTTGGACGTGTTGAAGGTTGCTATTCCTTTTATTCAATCAAAAATGGCAGAGTATAAGGTGCCGCTTGAAAGAGTGGTAAGGCATTGGGATGTCGGGAGCAAGGCTAACGGCGGAAAAGTGCAAAAACAATGCCCTTTGCCATATGTTGGTGTTAGTAATCATAAATGGGAAGGATTTAAAAATTTATTGGTTAATAGCAGTTTTGATTTAAACAAAGAAGAAAAAGAGGAGGACGAGATGATAATTTATGAAAGCATTGAGCAGGTGCCGGAATGGGGAAGATACGTTGCGGAATTGGACATAAGAAAAGGCTATTTATCATTCCCTATTGAATATTCATTGCTTAGAGCAAGAATAGCAAATTACAGGCAATTAAGAGATTTAGGCTTAGTTGATAAAGAAACGCTGGAGCCTATTTTACATTAAAAGGATAAAGATATGAAAATCACATTAGGAGAACTTTATAATAGGGTTTGCAAGCTTATTGAAGAATATAGCGGCAATGAGGTTACTATTACTGACGATGAAGATATTAGGCTTAAACTTCCGATTGTTGCAAATCAAGGAATAAAGAAGATTTTACAAGCTAAGCCAATTTTAAAATTTTGCAAACTTCCCTTGGTAGATAACGAAGGCAATGCCCTCATTGAAGATTTTGCGAATTTTAAACTTTATAAACTCCCTGATGACCTATTTCAACTAACGGAAGTGCATATTGAAGCTCAATATTGGACAACAGGGAATGGGGATGACAATTATTTAAAAACCAAGTTTGACGGCGAAATACCTATTGAATATAACGCATTTCACAAAGAAATAATGAGCGACAGCCCATTGGACACGGAAATCGAACTTACGCAAGAGTGCCTTCAGATTTTAGAGCATTATGTCTGTGCCGGAGTTAGTTTAGACAGCCCAGACACTTACGCTTATTTTTATGGGGAATATCAGAACGGACTTGTGAACCTTAGCCCTAAGAGGAGTAATAGATTAGCAGTGTTTGAGTAGGTGAGATGATGGCATTATTACCAAGTATATTTGGAGCGGTAAGCACAACAAAGAGTATTTCTGATACTCTTTCTTCTAATAAAAAAAAGAAAAAAGACCCAATGCAAAGTGTGGCGGATGTTACGCAAAAGGTGGCTAATAATGCAGTTAAGAATTTATTTGCAACGCCGCCAGAGCAACAAGCTCCTGATAAAGTAACACTCAAAGATGCAAAAGGCAAGACGGCATATAATAACAAAGTTGACTATCAAAGCAAGATTGATTTAGTTAAGAAAACTGACCCTAATAATTTAAGTTTGCTCAATCAGCTTGAAGCGAGTAGGAATGCGAAAATAAAAGGTGAAAAATTAAAGCAATATAAAACGACAGGAAAATATCAGACAAATCCGATTGAGGGATTTGTTTCCGGCATTTTTGGAGGGACAGGAAGCGCACTTAGTATGCTTCATGGAGTAACAAGCGCCAGCAATCCAAGACTTGCACAAAACGAAAGGTTTGGCAGAACTCTTAACGAATTAGCTGAAACTAATAAACAAATAAATTCGCAAGTACAAAATCCGTTGCAGCGCGAAGCTTTAAAAAGGCAAGCATTTCAGCAAAAAATGAAAGAGAACTCAAAGAAAACAAGCTATGCCGATAATTTTGTTGCAGGAATTGAGCAAGGTGCTGATACTTGGGATAGGCTTAAGCCTTCGGCTGTTAGACGTTGGGATGCCGGAATGCAGAATGCCGGTCCTATGACACAAGCTGCTAGTTTTATTGGTGGAATGATACCTATGACAGCGGCTAGTTTAATTGACCCAGCGGCGGGGGTTGTGGTTGGAGCAATGGGTGCATATTCAGATAGTGCGTTGCAAGCCAAGTCAAAAGGGGCGACTAATAACAAGGCAATGCTTGAGGGGGGTCTTGCCGCACTTCCTTATGCTTTATTCCCCGTTGCCGGAAAGGTGCTAGGTCCTGTAACCGGGAAAATTGGAAATGCAACGGCAGAGAAGGTTGCTAATTTGATTTCCGGGAGCGCTGCGGAGAAAGCATCTAGCAGGGCAATGAATATAGGACTTAACGCGATAAAATCGGGAGTGCAGGGAACTATTACCGGAGGGACTGTTGGGGCGGTTAGCGGAGCCGTGAAAGGTGCCGTTCATGGCGATGATGTGGTTACCACATTAAAGGGAATGTTAAACGAAGCGGGGAGCATGGCGGCATTCGGAGGAGTAACGGGGACAATAAGCGGTGCTAAAATGGGAAACAAAATTTATAATTATTTAGATGGAGTTTATCAAAATTACGCTGAACCGGTTGGCGGTCGCATGGTGTTGGCAAAAGATATTATGAGCAAGACCGAATTTATGGATTATTTTATGCAGAGAGTGCGTAGGAGCAATATTGGCGTTGCTGCGGGAGCGGCAGATGGCGGGGGGCAAGAAAATGTTACCCCGAAATTGTTGAGTAATGGGAAGCAAAGCACTGACTTTGAAACTAAAAGTGGGGGAACTATAACCGCAACAGATGATGTGATTTCGAGAGTTAAAAATTTAGTTGCACAAGGTAAGCCAATTGAAAGAAAGATGGTTGTTGATTATGCTATAAATAATTACCCTCAAAGGGTTATTATTCAAGACACAGGGTTAGTGGTTAATTTTTCGGGCAATGGCATCAGAAAAACCGCCTTACAATTAAATGATGCAAAGACGGCTAGTATGTATTATTTGCCGGAGCTTTTGCAAACTGCAAAATATCAAGAGGCGATGCCTGATGTTAAAAACAGGAATGATATTAAGCAATATTCATATTACAGCAACAAGTTTAACTATGATAACAAAGATTATGATGTTCTAATTAGAATAAGAGAATTGAAAAATGATGAAAACAAGTTTTACCATCATAGTGTTAATGATGAAGATGTACAAATTACTTTAAGAGAAATCAAAAAAAGAAATGCTGCACGTGCATACGCTCCGCAAGGCGAACCTATTGGAAACGCTATCGATACAACATCCCTTATAAGGTCAGAGCAGGGCTTAAGCCAAGTGCCGACATCTTCCCTTCATAACCTTTCAGAAACACAGCACAATCAGTTGCAATCGAGCGACACTGCTCTTACTGAAAATCTTGTTTCCATTAATTATAATATACCAAATTCTAAAGAATATGTCAACAATTCGGAAAATGTTGTTGATACGGTGCAGAAAGCGGTTGAGAGAAAGAATGCTATAAAAGAGGGTTTGCAGCAAGTATATAATGAATTTCCGCAGAAATATGGACAAGTTGGCAATCAAGAGAGGTTATTTTATGATATAATTAAAGAATACCGCTTGACAGGAGAGTTGAATAATAAAAAGCTTGATGTGCTTTATGAGAATATTTATGACACGGCGCTTGTGAATACCGAAGAAAGCGAGCGGATTAAGCAAGCAAAGCGTGATATTAAAAATACAAAATTTGACCTTGCAAAAGATGATAGGGCTGAGCTTGTGCATAATTTGGGCATAAATTGGTACAATCAAGTGAAATATAAAATGGGGCTAAAAACTAAGGCGGACACCGCGGGAGTGCCGGTGGACAGTTACTACCAACAATTAAATGAAGTATATCCCGATTTGTTTCCGGCAGATATTGCGGCAAAGCAAGACCAGTTAATGAAAATGCTTGAAGTGACAGATATGGAGACGAACTTTTTCGCGAAAGATAAATACAGTGAGGAAGACAAGGCTCTTGCGAAGGAGCGGCTTGCGCAGATTATTCTTAACACAGCCAACAAAATAGGGACTGTTTATAATACAAATATATTGGGAAATAATCAAGATATTATGCTTGACGTCGACCAAATGAGGGCGATAAATGGCAAAGTTGGCTTGGGTGATGGTGCTTTTCAAACCTTGGCAACGGCTAACGACAAGGCGGCAATAAATAACCCCGAACTTCGGAAAGCTTTATATAACGAAACAGAAATACCCCATGCTATTGCACAAAAAGAGTATGCTTTTAACTTGCGCAAGGTGAAAGCTGATTATTGGCAGAAAATGAAAGAGATGGGGATTAAAAAGGGTTCTGATGAAGATGCGGCTAGTATGTGGATTGCGGAAGGCATGCGCCCTGTTGGCATTGACGAGAATGGCGGGGTTATTACTGTTCCTTATACTATGGCTGAGCTTAAAACGAATTTTCCAGATAATTGGGAAAAGATTGCGGAGTTCGCGCGGTATAACAGGGGGTTATATGATAATTATGCAAAAGATTTACAAACAATGTTCGGCAATATTTACAACCGCAGAATTAGCGAAATTGAAAGCATGACAAAGGGGCTTACGGCTGAGATTGAGATGTTAAATCACAGGATAAAAACAGGGCAACTATTCACAAAAGAGCAAAAGAATTTAGCGCAAAATTTAAATGGACTTATGCAGCAAGTGGAATCGCTGACAACGGAAAAAGCACAGCTGGACAGGGAATATCAAACAACGCAATTAAAATATCGCAAAGACTATATTCACCATATGCCGAAGCAAACGAAGGTAAACTTTGGCGGAATTGCGGATTTCTTCATGCAGAAAGATATAAATATTAATCCGGAACTTGTGGGGATAACCGGAACTACAAAGCCGAAGAAAGCTTTTTGGAGTGCTATGTTGAAGCGAGGAAAGGGGACTTATGAGGAAAGTGCTATTGCTTCATTCTTGGATTATATTGAGGGGGCGGAATATCAAAAGGCGTATACTCCGCTTATCTCTAAAACAAGGAATTTGATTTCAACATTGCAGCGTGAAACGACCGGAAAAGCAAACGGTTATATTGCGTTTTTGCAGAATTGGGCAAATAATTTAGCGAAAAAGACCGGTGAAGTTGATAGAAAAATTAAGGGCGAGACTGATAGAAAAGCATTTGCCCTTATCAAGAAAGTAAACGGTAGGGTTGCGGCTAATAAACTTATGTGGAATTTATCAAGCGGACTTTCGCAGATTTATAATGTGCCTGCACTGGCAAACGAGGTTAAGAACCCTGCCACGTGGGTGAAAGGGCTTATAAACTATGTCAGAACGATAAATCCTAACAGTGAGGCGAGCATTGCAAGCCAACAGAGCGGATTTATGAGTGAGCGGTTCTTAGATGATAGCAATTTTAAATTTGAAACCGGATTAGGCAAATATTTTAAAAAGGGTGGTATGGAAGTTTTAACTTTGCTCGATAGGGTTGGCACACAATTTATTTGGCAGACGGCATATAGCGACGGGCAGACTAAGAGACTAACCGGTGATGATTTGATTTTGCATGCTGACGATATAACACGGCGGAGCGTTGCGGGGCGCGGACATGGTGAGGTACCTGTTTTCCTTCAAAATGATGTCGTTAAGCTATTTATGCCTTTCCAAGTTGAGGTTAATAAAGACTATCAGATATTTAAGAATAATATTAAAAGTATTTTCGGGAAAGGGACAAAATCTCCCGCAGCGGGACTTACTGCTCTTGCCGGCACAATGATTGTTTCTGCCTTGCTAAATGGAATTATCGGGAAAATTGCACCAGGCAAACAGGGCTCAATGGATATAATTCATGCTATATTAGATGGTGTTCAAGCCGGAGATGACAACGATACTATTTTAACTAAAATTGGCAAAATTACAGGGAGTGTTGCCGGAAATATTTTTGCAAATGCACCCGGTGGAAGCATAGTTGCTAATTTTATTAAAAGCAATTCCAATATTTCTGACACTACATGGGAAAATATTTTTGGGAGCAATGACCCTTCGAGGTTTGGAACCGGGCAGCTTGGAGCCAGTGCTCTTTTAACGCCGATTATTAGCACGGCTAAAGATTTATCTAGCGGTGAAGGCTGGGGCTCTTTAAATAATTTATGGAATTATGCTTATGATTTTGGTTTGCCTTATGGTGGCACGCAGGTTAGGCGAAGTGTGCAAGGATTACAAGATTTGGGAGTTCTGTCAAAATATAATAAAACATTAAAAGACACTTCGGGGAATGTTCTGCAACCGAGCAGTTACGGAACACAAGAATTTCCTGCGAATTATGATGTAAGCGGAAAATTGAGATTTGCGTTAGATTCTACGGCTGACAAGGTTAAGGATGTTTTGCTTGGCGCATTTTCTACGAAAGCAGGACAAGACTATTTAAATAGTGGCGGTAAACCTCTAACCCCACAACAGACTATAAATGTTCAAGATTTATTTCATCGAGGCTTACAACCTAGTGCGGCTATTACTGACATTGGCATTGTTACGAAGCTTGGAACCGTGAAGGACGAATACGGCAACGAGGTTAAAACTACCAAAGAAGTAGTGCAGGATTACCTTACTAATAGCGGTTTAACAAGCAATCAGGCTCAATATATTTGGGAAAAATTAAAGGGTTATGATGGAGATTATACACAAGATTTAAAGCAAACTAAAGCCGGGCAAGCGAAAAGTGCCGGTGTTGATATGGCAAAATTTAATGAATTTAAAAACAGTTCTATTTATGGAGGGAAAAAGACTGAAATTAGCAGTTACTTATTAGAGCAAGATATGAGTGAAGATGATAAGTGGTGGTTTTTTATGAATGCTTCTACGCCGGCGAAGATTGACAAAGCAGCACAAGAAAAGGGTGTTAGTATAGATAAATGGTTAGCATATAGGGCGAGCGGTGCAAAAGTTCCGACTTCGTCAAACAAGCAAATATCGATATTAAATTCACTATTAAAAGGTGGCAGTGTTTCAACAACTTCTTCTTCATCAAACGGAAGCAAGAAGTCGTCAAGTAGCAGTTCCGGTAATTCCACAAAACGAACGGTTTACCCAACAATTTCAAATCCAAAACCAAAAACTAAAACAACAAAGAAGCCGTTGACAGTTAAATTCAAGTGAGGTGAGATAAATGGCATATAGGACAATAAAAACTCCACAACTGGGGAAAGTGCAGACAAAGCAAATAACTTTTTATGACATTCGCGGTATTGATATGTCAACGCAATTTCCCGATGATAAGCACTCTCCTGATATGAATGGGCTTTATAGGGATTGGTTTTCAAGCGGACGGAATTGTATCACAATGTTGCCGGGGTTTAGAGTTATTAGCGATTATTTGACGTCGGATATTACCTATCCGGAACCTGAGGAGCCTGATGCGGGAGAAGAAACACCGGAAGAGCCGGCAGATGAGACTGAGGAAGAACCAACAACGGAAGAAGAGCCTGATGATGGCGGAGATGAGGAACCTGAACCTCCAATCGAGCCTGAGCCAACATATACAAAAATTTTAGGTGTGCATTTTTTCATTGATGAATTTAAAAATTTACGCGTGCTTGTGCATGTAAATGCAAGGCTTTATGAATGGTTAAATTTTAATGATTGTCAAAATGTTGATAACTATCAAAGCATTCCGCAAAGCGAATTTATGGAAGTTTTTAACCAAATGTCTACCGAAAATTTGAGCCAAAGTATTACATACAGTAATAAACTTTATGTGTTAGACGGACTAAATTTCGTCGTGTATGATGGGAAGACTGCGCAAAGAGTTGAGGATAGTGAGGATTGCTTTGTGCCAACAACATATATAGCGAGAAATTATGCGGGCGGCGGGTCGCAATATCAACAGAGAAATCTTTTAAATCCTAAATTCAAGAATTTAGCGACAGGGGACGGAACGAATAAGGAATTTCAACTCTCGGAGCTTGAGCTTGATTATGTTTTGGAGGTAAAAGTTAATGATGAAGTTAAAACCGAGGGAACAGACTATACTGTAAACTTGACTGACGGCAAGGTTACTTTTACAACTGCGCCGCCGAAACCGGCTACACTTGGAGCAGACAATGTTGAGTTCTTACTTTCAAAGGATAACGTGGAGAATAAAGCGAAAATCAATTTTAACAAAGTTATGGCGGTATTTGATAATAGAATTTTTATAGCTGGGCATCCCGAAAATTATAATGATTTAAGGTGGAGCCAACTTGATGACCCAACATATTTTGGCGAGCTTAACTATATCGCCGAGGGCAAGGGAAAGGCACCGATACAGAATATTATAAAAGTGGGCAATAATACGCTCGGAGTAGTTAAAAGCACTTCTCAACAAGACGGCATTGTATATTATCACACACCTCTTGATATGAATGACGACTTTATACCTAAAACATATCCGGCACAAGTGGGGCTGGCTGGGACAGGCTCAATATCACACTACGCTTCAGCGACTTTGCGTGATGACCCTTTATTTCTTACCGAAGAGGGCGTTAGTGCTGTTGGCAAGATGAATTTGGGTTTGGAGCGGGCTATTGAGCACAGAAGCACCTTTGTAGATTTAGGAATTAAAAGCGAAGCAAATAAAGAAAAGGCAGTTACTTGTATTTGGCGTGGATATTATTGTGTGCTGTTCCCTAGTGGTAATATGTATATAGCTGATTCAAGAATGAAAAAAGAGATGATGGATAGTCAAAGTATTGAATATGAATGGTTTAAAACTAGCGACATTGGTGTTTATGAAGGACAATGGCAAGTAGAAGTTGATGCCAACACGGACAAGTTAATTAGTGAATTACAAGCTAATATTGACAATGCACAAACTGATGCAGATAGAGAAGCAGCGCAAGCAATTTTTGATAGCAAAAGAGTGGTGCAAGAAATGCGATTTGGTGAATTTAGTTCGCCGACGATACTTTTTGAATATGAAAATGAGCTTTTTTTCGCAACTGAAGGTGGGAAGATAGCCAAGTTCAATGCAGACATGATTAAAGACGAAAAGACAGGTGATGTAAAAAGCTCTGCGTTTAATAACAACGGACGCAAAATAAATGCTTATTATTGCACGCCTTACCATAATTACGGCGCTTTTAATGTTTTGAAGAAATTTGAAAAACGTGGGAATGTCCTTCATACGAAATCTTTTAGAAGCTCTTGGATAAAGTATGCGGTTAGGACTAATAAAAGTTTTTGGAATTATAAAGAAAAACCGGTTAATGCCGGATATTTTGATTATGGAGATTGGGATTATGAAGATTTTACATATAATTGCTTCGACCAAATTTCGATTGTATTTAGAAAATTAAAAGAGAAGAAATGGCAGATTGCGCAGATTAGGATAGAATGCGGAAAGATAAACAGCGCGTTCGGAATTTATGAGCTTGACATAAGGGTTAGATATCAAAAGATAGTGAAGAAATAGCAAACTTGCACCTAACTAAACGCTTTATTGGCTTACGATGAAAAAGTAAACAATAGAGCGTTTTTTTGTTAGGAGTGGGTTTGATGGCAGATATAAATAACTTATTGAGTTCTATAGCGGCGGTTGGGAGTAATACTACATTTGCCGGCACGCCTGTAAGCAGCGCGAAGAATACGCCGAGTTTAAGCGCGCCTACTTTGAATTATTCTAGCACTACAAGTAGCTCGGCAAGTTCGCCGAACTATAGCAGTATTATTTCACAAGCGCAAAGTGATTGGGCGGCAGCTAATGCACGGGGTGACCAAGCAGGAATGGACGCTGCACACGCGCAAGCAGAAGCGGCGAGAAATGCACAAGGTTATTCCGGTGGTGCTGATGGTTCTCAATATTATTCTTTGCCATCATATTCGTATGGTAGCTCAGGTGGTTCTTCTAGCGGTGGAAGCTATAATTATTCTTTCCCTTCTAATAATATTTCTTATGACCCAAACAAGGATTATACTCAGGCTATAAATGACGCAAGAGCAAGGAACGACTACACTTCACTTGCACAACTTGAACGCGAAAGAAATGCTAAAATTCAAGGGATGGGGCTTGATTATCAGACCACTAATTTATATCAAAATTTTGCGAGCAATCCCAATGATTGGAAATATAATGCTGCTTCTATAGATCCTTGGAATATTCGCTCAATTTATTCGAACTTTGGCGGTGATATAGGACAGGCCGCCCAATATTTAATTCAATCAGGGCAGTATGACCAAGCCTTACAGGCGATTAATGATAGAAGCGCGATTGGCGGCAATGACAATGATGAGCTTCAACAGGCATTAAATGATTGGGCTTATAGATATAGTGAGCAAACGAAGCAAGACCAATATTGGCAGGATTATATGGCACAACAAGAAGCAGCTTTGCAAGCTCAACAAGCAGCTGTGCAGGCGATGATACAACAAATGACACAGCAGGGTGTTTATAATCTCGAACAACAGAAAACAGGAGTAAATTCAGACGCTGAAACGGCGGGGAAGAATGCATATTTGCAATATATGAAAGCTAAAAACCAATATGGAGACTTGGCAGAAAATAAGTCAAGGATTGGGAGCGGTGGTGCCGGAGATTATATGACGGTGGCCGCGCTTAACAGCTATCAAGGTGCAAATGCAGATATTTTAAATAATAGAGATAAGCTCTTGAATGACATCAATGTTGCAATAAACAACGCAAAAATGCAGGGAGGGTATCAATTAGCCTCGGCTCAAAGTGATGCTGCACAAAGGAATTTGCAAGCGGCTCAATATGGATTAGGTTAGCAACAAACAATGAGCCAAAGCAGAGTTAATGACTTCTCAACTTATTCATCCGCATTAAATGCGGCAAAGAATGCACAATTGCAACGCGAGACCTTAGTTGCTGACCAACAGGCTAATGCTTATCAACAATATTTGGCACAGCAACAATTGCAAAATCAATTAACTGCTCAAAATGTTTCAGATTATCAAACGTATTTGAATTATTATTTAGGGATAGGATATAACATGGAGCAAGCTAGCGCACAAGCACAACAGCAAGTGGCTAGGCAAAATGCGATTTATCCGATGGCGAGCTAGTAAAAATCATATTATAAAATATCAACATATTCCACATAGAAATATCAAATACAAAATTATTTAAATTGATATAATGCTTTTACAATACGAATATGTAAGCGTCTTGCCGATGGTTGCACCCAAAGGCAAGACTAAGCCAAAGCGAAAGTTGTACCTTTCGACAATAGCCTAATTTTATTATGCGCTATTTTCGAGAAGGTATCCACTATCGCTTTTTTGTATTGTAGGAGGAGATACATATGAATAAGGATTTAGAACTATTGCGATTTCAAACGTTCCCATTTGCACAAATGCAAAATTTGCATATTATTGCGAACGAAAATGAAATTATTTTTGCAGTTTCTAATGCTTTTAATTATGGGGTGATAATTGGGAAAAGAATGGAGAGGAAGAAAAGAAAAACTTGACAAAAACAAGGGAAGCTATTATATTAGTTTTTGTGTTCATCACTTCTTACTATTTTTATTTTCATCCAAGAATTATCCAAGAAAAAGTTAAAAAGATGTGAAAAATGAGTGAAAATAAAAGAAAATCAGTGAGCATTAAATATCTAAAAATGTGTATTATAAAAGCGTTTTTAAAAGAATGGCAAAAAGTTGTGAAAGACAACTTTTGAGCCACCCGGAGGCACCATTATCCCCAATAGCTCAGTCGGTAGAGCATTTGACTGTTAATCAAAGGGTCGTTGGTTCGAGTCCAACTTGGGGAGCCAAAAGTCAAGGGATACACTTGAACACATAATAAAATCGCTGATTATCGGCGATTTTTGCGTTTCAGTGTGTTTATTGTTTCGCAAACGAAACAAGGCGACACAAAACGAACGGTTTGCCCACACCCCCTCGGTGTGGGTTTTTTGTTTTGCGGAAAGATTAAAGAGCCAAAAAAGAGTTTTGCGAAAAGATACACCCCCCCTTAGCAGAGTTTTGGGCAATTATTTGAAAAGCTTTACAAATAATTGACAAATAACCAGTTATTTGTTATGATGTAATAGTTAAGGGGGAGAATATGAAAGTTGCTATCAAAACAAAATTAAGAGAACAAAAAATCTATGAAGGTTATTTGAGGATGTTTGGCATAAACAAACAGAGCGAGCGAAAACCTTCTCTTGAAGAATTACAAAAAAAGTTTTCAAAACTGAAGGTAAAAGAAAAAATGAAAGCTTTAGATAAAACCACAAATCAAGCTGTTTTTATGCATGTGCTTGTTTCAGATTCAAGTAAGCTCGTGCGAATGGCAGTTATTGATAGAATAAAGGATATAATTTTTCTTAAAGACATACAAAAATTTATTGACAGTGGTTTGGATATAAAAATAGGAACCCGAATAAGGAAACTAGAGACAAAGAGGGAAGTTCGTCTAATTTATGATTACCTTAAGAAGATTTGTGAAGAAGTCAGGATGTTTGGCAAAGCATCTCGATTTAAGGGCTCTTTGTTTTTTGACCATGGGCACCAAATGCAATTTGGGTTTAGGCGTCATATTGATAATTTGCCAGTCATGTTGTTTGTGAATATGACAGATTATGAAAATTTTGGTATGTGGCACAGTAAAATTACACCATATAAAAATACTAAGTATGATTTTTTTCAGTTGTTTTACGATTATCACGATTCTATGGATCTTACAGATTATAGATTTAGTGACAAAAATATTTTTAGCTATTTAAACAACAACAATGAAAGCGGACAGAATATAATGGATTATTTGAAAGATGCTTTGCTTGTTTTGGATGCTCCCGAGGAAATATTAAAGCTTTGTGATATTAAAAAGCATAAGAGACCTATCGAAAAGCCTACATATCAATATATACGTCGCTAATTAAAATGTGACCTTGCACTCCTGGGTGTAAATTCAAAAAAGTCAATCAAGAGTGGGAGCAACTCCTCAAGCAATTACACCCCCCTCAATGAGTTTTGGGAAAAGATACACCCCCCCTAAGAGGTAACCCAAATACAAAATACACCCCTCTAAATCAAATCAAAAAGAGTTTTGTGTCATTATATCAAGTGTAGGGGAAAGATACAAAAACAGAGGATGTCGTTCACGATAGCCTTTATTTTTTTAGTTTTTTTTCGATAGCGCCGCTGAGATAAACAATAGGGAATGAAAAGGCGAGCCACAAAAGGAAAAATTCGGGGCAAACTTGTCCCATTATATTTCCGGGCAGGTTGTGATAGTTCCACACACCCATGCCGAGGGCGACATTGAAAATCATTCCGAAAACAAACTCAACGGATGTGATAATCAGCGCGCTGATGAGGCATTTGCTCCAAATGGTCATAGACTTGTATCGCATATAGAACAAATAAAGTGTTATAAAACAAATCCCGCCTGCCAGCGCCATTGACCAGTGCGTGTGCCCACGAAAGAGAATTTCGAGCATTGGATATGTGATGAAGCCGATGAAGAATATTACTAATAAATGTGCAATTTTTTTAGTCAAAAAAACACCAACTTTGCTTTTTTAGTTAGTGTTTGTAGTTTTTGCTCTCTTTATTCAGGTTTTTTGTTGGCGCGTGCGCTTTCGGCATGAGGTTTATGCTTGATATGTTTTGAATTTTAGGAGCGTCATATTCTCCGCAGTCTTGCTGCAGAAGAAATAAAAATGATACAATAACACGTAGTGCAATGGGAAGAAGCGTGTTATTTTTACTTTCGGGAAAGTTCGAATCCCTGCATCTCTATTTTTTGCTCATTTTAGATCTGCTCCGAAAACAAGAAAAACGCCGATAGATATCATCGTTTTTGGCTTTGCATCTCTTTTTTGTTCTAAAGACTTGGCGGAGAGAATCAAAGTTTTTGGATGCGAACAGATTAAATTATTGCCACGGCGAAAAAATAAAAGTAACAAACTTGTAACAATTGGCAAAGGGTGATAAGATAGAGCCGGGTGAAGGGCAATGGATATAAAAGAGAAAATGGATATA
>Ga0123357_10002964_pt1 | contig 19194 bp, 16 predicted proteins | sample TergutEmb28metaG_FD_89873 | JGI IMG/M metagenome (GOLD analysis project Ga0123357, IMG submission 89873) | Embiratermes neotenicus P4 segment gut microbial communities from Petit-Saut dam, French Guiana - Emb289 P4 | ecosystem: Host-associated > Arthropoda: Insects > Digestive system > Gut ...
GCAATTGATACAAAGAAACAATTTATTTCACTTGAAATAAAAGATTTATTTGTTTCTCATCCTGCTGAGCCTATGTTTCATGTTAATTATGAAGAACATACAATAAATGCTAATATTCAAATGTATTATACGATAGAAAATAATTAATTTTTCAGATTTATTAAAAAATGGAAAATGAACAAAAAGTGTCTGTCATTCAACTCAATTATAAGACAAATATCGTTGACAGTTGCCCACTATTATACGAAATTGAATTAAATGATAGTGTTTTAGATAACATTACACAAGAATCCGCCAAGTTTATTTATGACCAATTAGGCAAATTCTTATTTCCTGAAACATCGTAAATTTGCAATTATTTACAAGCAAGGCTTTGAATATCAGTATTTTATGATAATCGAAGCCTTTGTTTTGTATTTTCAAAGGGAATATTTATAATATAAATAATTGGTAATTAATAGAATACATTCATTTTTCAGGTAAAAAATTTGCAATAAAATACGATTATAAATGAATGTTCTAATCACAATTTAGAATGATTATTAACTTAGATTTTTATTTTTTTCGTTAAAATGATAGTAGAAGGTATTGATATTCACATCTTTATAATCTTTTGCGTTATTATATTCCTGGTCTGCTCTTTCCTTTTCATATTTGGGGCTTTGCATGCTTATTATATGGAATAACAGTCTGCCTTCTTCGCCAAATTCTTTATTAAATGCTGCAGCTAATTTAAACCAAACATCATACGGTTCTGTAATATCTAAGTGATTCTCTTGTATATAATTAATAGTATCTTGTAACTGTTTATTATCAATATTAACAACTGTATTTATCGAATTGATTTGGTTTATATTTTTAGGCTTTATTTCTTTTTCCTCTTTTTTCTCTATTACTTCAGGCTTATATACAGAAGTATATGTACTGGCTTTTTCATTAAAGTAAGCGTCTGGATCGAAACAATAAAACCTTATTCTTGAAATATCTTTACATGCTTTGTCTACCGTTATCCCCATTTCTTTAAAATCATTCTCTATTGACAGAAAATGTTTTAAATGTTTATCTGGTTATCTTAATATCCTCTTTGCAATTTTCAGTAATAACATCTTTGCTAAAAGTAATTCCTGACTTTTCATAATGTTTCCAATTATAGTTTTTGTAGTTATTTGTCAAAATGCTTAATGTGTCTAATGTATTATCTGTTAATTCCATTTGGACATCTGATGTTATATGTGTCATTGAAAAAGAACAATCATTACTTATAGCTTCGGCATCAATTTCACAAATACCTAATTTATTCAAATTATCCAAACATTGTCTAAATGTATTTTTTGTTATTAATTTTGGATAATCATTCAATAGAATTTTTGATGAAAATTCTATTGACATAGATTGTTTGGGATAGCTAACTCCAATGAATAAATCAAATGGAATATTACAACTATCATTCTTTGAACTATAATATAATCCAGTAATATTTTCATTACGTGGATTATATTTTGGATTAAATTTAACGATAGCCTTTTTGAAATAAGCAATTTTTGTTCTAATCTTAATTGTGTCAAATTTGATGAAATTAGGTTCTTCATAACTTTTCATTTTTTGGGGGTTTTGCTTTTTATTTAAATGTAGCCTGTAGCATACAAATCCCCTACTTGTTAGTAAGAGGAGGTACAGTAAATATTTATAAAAATAAATATTCTGTACTACGCAAAAATGCCGTTTTATTTTTTAAAATCCAAGAAAAAAGTGCTGGCAGTAGAAATTTTTTGAAAAAAATTTTTAAATAGAAAATATCTATACGATTATCGCTTGGATAGTACAGAGTAAAAAATGAAAAATGAAAAGTAGGGAGGGAGGATGTATAGGTGCGGAGGGGGAAAAACTTGTTTTTCCGTACCTTTTTCCGCACCTATAAAACAAAAATCCCTGTAAATCAATAAATTACAGGGACAAAAGTTGTCTCACCAGGACTCGAACCTAGGCTGGCTGAACCAAAATCAGATGTGCTACCACTACACCATGAGACAATCATAACGCTTTTGAAAAAGCGGTGCAAAGATACAATTTTTTGTCGAATATGCAAACTTTTTACAGATGAATCTTATTTTGCAATCAATAAAAAGTAGTTTTTCTTACCTTTTTGAATCAGTAAATATTTATTACCCAACAAATAAGATAAATTGATGCTTGCGTCGGGCGATGTTAATTTTTCTTTGTTGATGCTAACCCCTCCGCTTTGTACCATCTTGCGCATTTCGCCTTTAGATGGAAAAACAGCCGCCTTTTCTACCAATAAATCAACCGCTTTTATTCCATTGGCTAATTCTTCTTTGGCTATTTCGTGATGAGATACTCCGGAAAAAACATCTAACAAAGTGGTTTCATCTAATTTCTTTAGTACTTCGGAAGTGGAATCTCCAAAAAGGATTTGGGAGGCTTCGACAGCCGCATCATATTCTTCCTGCGAATGAACCATCAATGTAACTTCTTTTGCTAATCGCTTCTGCAACGGACGCAAATGAGGAGCCGCCTGTTGCTCGGCAATCAACTGCTCTATCTCTTCATAACCTAAAGCGGTGAAAATTTTGATGAATTTTTCGGCATCAACATCACTTACGTTTAACCAAAACTGATAAAATTTGTACGGACTGGTGTAACGCTTATCCAACCAGACATTTCCCGATTCGGTTTTGCCGAATTTTCCGCCATCTGCCTTGGTAATCAACGGACAAGTCAAAGCAAAAGCGTCGCCGTTCACTTTCTTGCGAATCAATTCCGTCCCGGTAGTAATGTTTCCCCATTGGTCGGAACCGCCCATTTGCAGGCAGCAGCCATAATTTTCATACAGGAACATAAAATCGTATGCTTGAAGCAATTGGTAAGAAAATTCGGTAAATGACATTCCTTCATTCGATTCCGAACTCAACCGCTTTTTGACCGAATCTTTCGACATCATGTAATTGACGGTAATGTATTTACCTATGTCGCGAATGAAATTCAGAAAGGAATAATCTTTTGTCCAGTCGTAATTGTTGACCATGACGGCTTTGTTGGGAATATCGGATTCAAAATCAAGGAATTTGGACAGTTGTAATTTAATTGCTTCTTGATTTTTCCGTAAGGATTGCTCATCAAGCAAATTACGTTCTTGCGATTTCATCGAGGGGTCGCCAATCATTCCCGTAGCGCCGCCGACCAAAGCAATCGGACGATGCCCTGCCCGCTGGAAATGTTTTAACATCATAACCCCAACTAAATGACCAATATGCAAAGAATCGGCTGTCGGGTCAAAGCCAATATACGCCGAAGCCATTCCTTTTTGAAGTTGTTCTTCTGTTCCGGGCATAATATCATGAATCATGCCTCTCCATTTTACCTCTTCTACAAAATTCATTACACTTTTTCTTTTATAAATCGCCCGCAAAGATAATACTTAATTGCGAACAAGGCTAAAATAAATTTTCCCATTTTCAATTTTTCATGCGAATCAGTTCTGCTAATCCAAATCCAATTTCCCTCTCAGAAATTGTCCTGTATAGGATTCTTCACAGCTTGCAACCTGTTCGGGCGTACCGGTACAAACCACGTATCCTCCTTTTTCCCCGCCTTCAGGTCCTAAATCAATGAGGTGGTCGGCGCATTTGATTACGTCCAAATTGTGTTCGATAATGACAATGGTGTGTCCGCGTTCAATCAAAGCGTTGAATGCTTTCAGCAGGGTTTTGATGTCGTGGAAATGCAAACCGGTTGTCGGTTCGTCGAAAATGAAGAGGGTGGGCTGCGCTTTTTCTTCCCCCAGATGATAGGCTAATTTCACCCGCTGGTTTTCCCCTCCTGATAAGGTAAAGGAGCTTTGTCCTAATTTCACATAGCCTAATCCTACTTCTTTGAGGCAGTTTAGTTTTTTGACAATCTTTTTTTCCTGACTTCCTCCTGTTTCTCCGAAAAAAGTAATAGCTTCTTCGATAGTCATTTCCAAAACATCATAAATGGTTTTGCCACGATATTCAACATCAAGCACTTCCTGTTTGAAGCGTTTTCCGTGACAGGATTCACATTCCAATACAACATCTGCCATGAATTGCATTTCGACAGTGATAAATCCTTCTCCTTTACATTCTTCGCACCGTCCGCCTTCTACATTGAAAGAAAAATAAGCCGGCGTGAAATGCATCTGTTTGGCAAGCGGCTGCTCGGAAAACAGTTTACGGATTTCATCGTATGCTTTGATATAAGTTACCGGATTGGAGCGGGACGACCTGCCAATTGGATTCTGATCGACAAATTCAACCTCGCTGATCAACTGTAAATCGCCGGTAATATCCTTTAATTGAATGGATAAGTCTTTGTTGTTTTCGTAATGCCGCCTCAAGGCTTGATAAAAAACTTCCCTGACTAACGACGATTTTCCCGAACCGCTGACGCCGGTGACTACCGTCATCACATTCAGCGGAAAGCGGACGTCAATGGATTTCAGGTTGTTTTCGCAAGCGCCTTTGATTTCAATATAATTATTCCATTTACGGCGTGGAGTGGGTACAGGGATTTGTTCTTCGCCCGTCAGGTAACGCACCGTATAACTTTTCTCTTTCTTTTCCTGAAGCGCTTGACTTAATTCGCCCTGATAAACGATTTCACCACCCCATTGCCCTGCATCGGGACCAATATCAATGATGTAATCCGCCGCACGGATAATTTCTTCATCGTGTTCGACAACTACTACGGTATTTCCCAATGCCTGCAATTGTCGCAATACTCGAATCAACAAACCGGTATCTTTTGAATGCAAGCCAATACTCGGTTCATCAAGGATATAAAGCGAGCCAACCAAGCTGCTTCCGAGTGAAGTTGCCAGATTAATCCGTTGGCTTTCACCGCCCGAAAGCGTCGAAGACAGACGATTGAGCGTTAAATATCCCAAGCCTACATCATTGAGGAACTGAAGGCGGGAGTTGATTTCTATCAAAAGGCGTTTGGCTACGGCGGCATCGTGCTCGTCTAATTGCAAGCTGTTGAAAAAATCACGCAGTTTACTTATCGGTAAATTGACCAAAGCGGAAATGGTTTGTCCGCCGACTTTGACATACGCAGCCTGCGGTTTCAGGCGGCTGCCTTTGCACGCAGGGCAAACGGTTTTCCCCCTGTAACGCGCTTGTAAAACGCGGTATTGAATTTTGTATAAATTATCTTCCACATACTTGAAAAAATCGTCGATTCCCTTCAATGCGCCTTTTCCTTGCCATAGCAAACTTTTTTCTTCTTCCGACAGTTGATAATACGGACGATGTATGGGGAATTTATATCGTGTGGCGTTTTGAATAAAATCGTGTTTCCATTCGCTCATCTTTTCACCTTTCCAGCAGACAACCGCATCTTCGTAAACCGAAAGCGACTGATTGGGGATTACTAAGTTTTCATCTATCCCGATTATTTTACCGAAACCTTCACATTTCGGGCAAGCGCCTGCCGGGCTGTTGAAATTAAACATCAAATCGGAAGGTTCTTCAAATTCAATACCGTCAACTTCAAACCGGCGTGAAAATTCTTTGGAAATGACGCCGTTATCCGTATAAAACCGGAGAATCGCATAACCGTTGCCTTCAAAAAAAGCCGTTTCGACCGAATCGGACAGGCGGGCAGCGGTGAGCGGGTCGCCGGAAACAGTCAGCCGGTCAATCAAAAGGAAAAGACCGGTTTCGTCGGTGGAATGATCGATTAATTCCAACAACGTTCTATCGTTTAGAATCTCATCAATACGCCGGACGGTGTCGTTTATTTCTACGCGGGTAAAACCTTCCTTCAAAAAAATCTCCAATTGTTCCTTCAGGCTGCGGTCGTGGCGGGTACGGACTTTAGTCAGCAACAAAAATTTTGTTCCTTCCGGATAATTCAACATTTCATCAACTACATTGCTGACATTGTGCTTCCTGACCTCTTCGCCGGAAATGGGTGAAATGGTTTTGCCGATGCGGGCGAAAAGCATGCGGAGATAATCGTATATCTCGGTAGATGTTCCCACCGTCGAACGCGGATTGCGCGTATTCACTTTTTGTTCGATGGCGATAGCGGGCGGAATCCCTTTGATGTAGTCGGTTTCGGGCTTACTCATGCGTCCCAGAAATTGGCGTGCGTAGGAAGAAAGACTCTCTACATAACGCCTTTGTCCTTCGGCATATAAAGTATCGAAAGCTAAGGAAGACTTCCCGGAGCCTGATAAACCGGTGATTACGATAAACCGGTTGCGGGGAATTTCTACATCAATGTTTTTGAGGTTGTTAACCCTTGCTCCTTTGATAATTATATGGGATTCTAATGCCATTCCAAATGAAATAAACTGCGAAGATACAAAAAACTCTTTTTTGCTATCAATAAATCGTTGTATTTTTACTGAAATAACGATTTTATTGTTCAGGCTTGGATTTTTCTACTATTTCCCTTAATTTTGCATAACTATCTAAATGATGATTATTTCGTAAAAAATTAGCTAATGAAACGAATCTGTTTATTTTTAATTTTCATTCTATCCATCTCTTTAGTATTTGGGCAAGAGAAAGATACGCCTCTAAAAGGGGAAGGAATCCATGCCTTTTTGAGACGCAATAACCGGACGGAAGCAAAGCAGTATGACGAATTTATCCGGTTAAACAAGAATAAATTAGGTAAATCAAATTCGTTGGTTCAAGGAATTGTGTACCTTTTACCGCCCCTTACGGCAACGCCCTCTCAGAAAAAAGAGAATACGGCTGAAAAAAGCAAAACAGGCGTTCAACCTCTGTTTGGAGAAAAATACAAGAATTATGAGATAAAAGATAACAAGTTAGCCGGCGCCTGCTTTTATTTAGTCAGCGGTCACGGAGGTCCTGATCCGGGTGCAATTGCAAAAGTCAATGGACATGAGTTGCGTGAAGCCGAATACGCTTATGATATTATGTTGCGTTTAGCCCGCAGTTTGTTGGAACATAATGCAACCGTTCATATTATTATCCAAAACCCGACTGTCGGAATCCGTGATGATAACTATTTGAGTAACAGTAAAAATCAAACTTGTATGGGAAAACAGATTCCGGCAAGTCATGTTGCGCGTTTGAAGCAAGAAGCAAATGCAATTAACAGTTTAAGTTTCAGAGCAAAAGAAAAATATCAACGGACGCTTTTTATTCATTTGGACAGTCGGAGTAAAAATAAGCAATTAGACGTTTTTTTCTATTACCAGAGTACGAAGTTGAATAAGGATCGAAGTATAAAATTGGCGGAAACGATGCGGAAAACATTCCGTGAGTTTTATAATAAGCATCAGCCCGGCAGGGGATTTTCCGGAACAGTTTCGGCTCGTCCGGGGTTGTACGTATTAAGAAATACCAATCCTGTTTCCATTTTTACGGAATTAGCCAATATGCAAAACGAAAACGACCGAAAACGTTTTATGCCGGGGAATAGCCGGCAGGTTTTAGCTAATTGGCTGTGTGAAGGATTTATCAGGGATTACCAATCAACCTCGCGCTAAAAAACGTTCGGCTTCAAGGGCGGCAATACAACCTGTGGCTGCTGCAGTAATGGCTTGGCGGTAACGTGAATCGGCTACGTCGCCTGCCGCAAAAACGCCGGAAATATTGGTTTTTGTTGTTCCCCAAGTCGTTTGGATATATCCGTTTTCATCTAAATTCAAATAGTCTTTAAAAACATCGGAATTGGGTTTATGTCCGATAGCAAGGAAAAATCCTTCGATGGCAATATCAAACCGTTCTTCGTTCGGAGCGCCGGCAAATCTCGCTAAATGAGCGCCTTCTACGCCTTTTTCTCCAAACAGTCCCAGCGTATTCGTATTAAACAGGATTTTTATCTTCGGGTGATTTGCAACACGTTCCTGCATAACTTTCGATGCTCGCAAATAGCCTTTGCGCACAATCAGATAGACTTTTTCGGCTAATCCTGCCAGATAGATTGCTTCTTCGCAAGCGGAATCGCCTCCGCCGACAACAGCTACGTCTTTTTTACGGTAAAAAAAGCCGTCGCATACAGCGCAAGCCGATACGCCAAGCCCCATGTATTTGGCTTCATCGGGAAGTCCCAAGTATTTTGCGGTAGCTCCGGTGCAAATAATAACCGTTTCCGCTTCAACCGTCTTTTCTTCGTCAATCGTCACTTGGAAAGGCGATTGAGAGAGATTACACCCTGTAACGACTCCCCTGCGAATATCTGTTCCGAAACGGGCAGCCTGTTTTTTCAATTCGTCCATCATGTCGAGACCGGAAATTCCCTCCGGATATCCGGGAAAATTTTCAATTTCGGAAGTGGTCGTCAATTGTCCTCCCGGCTGCATTCCTTCATACAATACCGGCGATAAATTTGCCCGAGAAGTATAAATAGCGGCAGTATAACCCGCAGGTCCAGACCCTATTATCAAACATTTTATTCTTTCTACTTCTTTCATTCTTAACTATCAATTGTCAATTATCAATTGTCAACTCATCTCAAATCATTCACATCTACATTCGGATATTTTTTTGTATCAAAAGCAAACCGGCTGTCGGGAAGATTTAATTTGGTCTGGTATTTATCAATATAAATTCGATATTCCGACTTATCTTTGTAAGTAATAAGGAAAAAGACCGGCATCGAATCGCTCGGATTAATTTGTATATCTACCTGTTTGATATCTTCTTTCGCATTAGTCGGGAAAAGCGATATTTCCTGAACTTTCCGCTTTTGATTATCAATTTTTTCCCCTTTGTATTTATAATTACAATTGGTCTTGTATAAATCAAAAACCGAAACCGGATTCAAGGTTTGAATGTCTTGCGGCTGAGGTTCTAAGATGCTTACTTCTCCAATGTTTTTATCATACGTCCATTGCGTTTTTCCGTCATAATAAACTTCCTGATCGGGAGTATTCAAATAGAATTTAGCTCCTTTCAAGAAAATCTGTCCTTCAAAACTTTGTTTGATTTTGTTGGTCATATCGTTAACATTTACTGTAAACGAAGCGGACATTCCGCCGGATTGATTGAGTACAACCGACGTTTTGTCCAATAACTCTTTCGCTTTTGCGTCCTTTTGAGCAAATGCCGGCGCTGTGAAAAACAACCCGATTGCGAGAAACAGAAGATATGTTATTGATTTCATTCTTTTAAATTTTTTATAATTTGTTCCAAACGATATTCGTCCTGTATATATACATCTCGTGGTTTTCCGCTTTGTACCTGCGGACCCACGATTCCTGCCAGTTCCAACTGATCCATTATTCGTCCGGCGCGGTTGTATCCGATCGAATATTTTCGCTGGATAAGTGATGTAGAGCCTTGCTGGAGAGAAACAACCAAATGGGCGGATTCTCCAAACAACGGGTCGAGGTCAGAAAGGTCGGCGCCACTCGCCTGTTTTCCATTTCCTTCTTCGACATATTCCGGTAATAAATGCGCGGTCGGATATCCTTGCTGGCTGCCGATGAATTTGGAAATCCGCTCGACTTCGGGCGTATCAACGAAAGCGCATTGGATACGGGTCATGTCGTTTCCCTGCGTATAGAGCATATCGCCGCGACCAACCAACTGATTGGCTCCCTGCGTATCTAAAATTGTTCGGGAGTCAATAATGGAAATAACGCGGAAAGCAATTCTTGCCGGAAAGTTTGCTTTGATTGTTCCGGTAATGATATTGGTTGTAGGACGTTGCGTAGCGATAATCATGTGGATACCTACTGCGCGGGCTTTTTGGGCAATACGTGCAATCGGCTGTTCGATTTCTTTACCGGCTGTCATGATGAGATCGCCGAACTCGTCGATAATCACCACGATGTAAGGCATATAGCGATGTCCTTTGTTGGGATTCAGCCGCCGGTTAATAAATTTTTCATTGTATTCCTTTACATTTCGGGAGCCGGCTTTTTCCAACAATTCGTAGCGATCGTCCATTTCCTTGGTTAAGGAATTTAATGTGTAGATTACTTTGGTAAAATCGGTAATAATCGGCTTTTCGGCATCGGGAAGCTTTGCCAGAAACTGCTTTTCGATAGCGGAATAAATACTGAATTCTACCATTTTCGGGTCGATCAGCACGAATTTCAATTCGGCAGGGTGCTTTTTATACAGTAACGAAGTAATGGCAGCATTCAAGCCAACCGACTTGCCTTGACCGGTAGCTCCGGCAACCAGCAAGTGAGGCGTTTTTGTCAGATCGACCATAAAAACCTCGTTGGTAATGGTTCTGCCTAAAGCAATCGGCAAATCGTAGGTAGATTCCTGAAATTTCCGGGAAGCAATGATGGAATACATCGAAACGATTTGCGGGTCTTTGTTCGGAACTTCTATTCCAACCGTTCCTTTTCCCGGCATGGGAGCGATGATACGGATTCCGAGCGCCGACAGATTCATGGCAATGTCATCTTCCAAGTTCCGTATTTTCGTAATCCGAACCCCGTCTTCCGGAACAATTTCATAAAGCGTAACGGTTGGTCCTACGGTCGCTTTGATAGACTTGATGCTGATTCCGAAATGCTCAAGGGTTTGTATGATTTTGTTTTTGTTCTCATTTTGTTCAGCCATATCCACTTGGGTTTCGCCTTGATCGTATCGTTTCAACAAGTCGAGTGACGGCTTTTTGTACGAAGACAATTCAAGAGTCGGATCATAAGCGCCTAACTTCGCCAAATCATCATCGTTATCTTCTTCCTTTGGGGTAACTCCGGTTGAAATATGTTGCGGGGTAGATGGTTTGTCATCATCGTCCCGCTTTGGCACAATAACCGTAAATTTATCGTCCGAGTCGGTATCTTTCGGTACAAAGGGAATATCTTTACTTTTTATTATCGTATCTGTTATTTTTTCCGGCTCAACTACCAGCGGTTTAATATCTGTTTTCCCTTCTTTTTCAATCTTTTCTTTCTTCGGTTTCCATTTAAAAAGGTTCTGCAAAAAAGGAACGGTGCGGGAAGAAAGTATTACCAGAATAAGAATCAGCACAACGATTATTATCAGGATAGTACCCGGAATGCCAAAATTATTTTCCATTAAACCGGCCAACTGATCGCCATGCGCTCCTCCGATATAGTAAGGAGTATCCTTAAAAAAGCTGCCGAAAAGAAAAGATAAAGTAACCGAAGTCCAAATCGTAAGTATTGAACAGACAATAAAATATCGAATCAAACTGACATATTTGGCTTTCATCAAACGCAGTCCGACAAAAGCAAGGAACAGAAGAAGAAAAAAAGTAGAAACCCCGAACCCTTTGTTCATTAACCATTCACTCAAGATGGCTCCGCGCATTCCCGTCCAATTGGTTATGCCTTCAATCTTCCCCCAATGGATAAAAGAAACGCCTTCGATTTTGCTTTGGTCGGCTGCACCCGTAAATAAAAATGAGAACATAGCGATAGAAGCATAAATCGCAATCACAAAAATGATTAAGCCAATTACAAAATGAGTTGCATTACTTTTAAAAAACTGCTTCAAATTTTCCCACTTGAAAAAACTTTCATTTTGTTTTCCAGACGGTTTCTTTTTCTCCATATCATCATATTATGAATCTGCAAAGTTACGAAAAAATTTGAATTGGGGAAAATTATTTCTCCAACTGTTTCATCGCTTCCGCCAGCCTGACAAACTCATGACGGTAACCTTGCCTGTCTTCACCGAATCCTTTTTGGGCTAAGGCTACGACATCGTCATAAGCCGCAGTCCCTTTGAAATCGGAATTTCGCAACAACTGTCCGAACATCGCTGCTGCCGAAGCAAAAGTGTAATCGACGCTCGGCGTTTTATTTTTGTCGCTTACCAAAACCGGAATTTCCATTTTAAGACTTCTTTCACTGTCAAGCGGTTTATAACGTAATTTAACGGTCATCATTTCATTGTTTTTCACTCCCTGTGCAGCTTCCGATGATGAAGGCTTTTGATATTTCAATTCATCTACGCCGCCGTAAGGATTTTTCACTCCTACCGGAATTATTTCGTAAAATGCTGTTACCGTGTGACCTGCGCCTAATTCGCCGGCATCTTTTGTATCATCGTTAAAATCTTCCTTGTTCAACAAGCGGCTTTCATAACCTACCAAGCGATAAGCGCCGACATAAGCCGGATTAAATTCTACCTGCATCTTAACGTCTTTTGCCACAGCATACATCGAAGAGCCAAATTCCTGCACCAACACACGGTTGGCTTCCTGAAGATTATCGATATAGGCATGATTTCCATTCCCTTTTTGCGACAGTATTTGCAGTTTGCTGTCCTTGTAATTTCCCATTCCGTATCCCAAAACCGTCAGGAAAACGCCGGTCTGACGTTTTTCTTCTATCAGATTTTCCAAACCGTTTTCGGACGAAACGCCTACGTTGAAATCGCCATCGGTGCAAAGAATAATACGGTTGTTGCCTCCTTTAATGAAATTCTTTTGAGCAACTTTGTATGCCAATTCTATACCTGCGCCTCCGGCAGTTGAACCTCCTGCGCTCAAGGCGTCGAGCGCTTCAAAGATTTTTTGCTTGTCGGCTCCTGATGTCGAGGGCAGCGCTTCACCGGCTGCGCCTGCATACACCACAATCGACACCCTGTCTTTATCGCGTAAGTTATTGGTTAATAACTTTAAAGATGATTTTACCAAAGGCAGACGATTTGGACTTTCCATTGACCCTGAAACATCAATCAGGAAAACAAAGTTGGACGCCGGAATATTTTCGGACGGAACTTCTTTCGCTTTCACTCCGATTCGCACCAGTAAATTTTGTTTGTTCCACGGACAAGCCTGTGTTTCGGTCAGTATATTAATCGGGTCTTTTCCGGTTGGATTCGGATAATTGTATGAGAAATAATTGATTAGTTCTTCAATCCGCACGGCATCTTTGGGCGGTTTTTGTCCTTGATTAATCATACGGCGGACATTACTGTAAGAAGCAACGTCCACATCAAGCGAGAAAGTAGAAAGCGGATCGGATTTTGCATCTTTGAACCGATTTTCGGCAAAAGAACCGTATTCTTCATTATTCTCGGAATCGTAAGAATACGCGGGAGCAGTGAAATAAGAAATACTTTTGTCGGCGACAGCTACTCCGGCAACTCTCCCTTCCGAAATATTGGATACAGCGCCTGTCATGGTTGTTTTCTTTTGTGTGCTATATCCTATGACTACTACTTCGTCAAGAGTAGCATCATCGGGTTTGAGCGAAACATTCACTGTTGTGCTGTTCGCTTTCACTTCTTGCTTAATATAGCCAAGATGGGAAAACACGAGCGTCTTTCCTTTTCCGGTATTTATTGAAAAATTCCCATTAACATCGGTAACAGTTCCGTTTGTTGTTCCTTTTTCCAATATCGAGACCCCAATCAGCGGATCGTTTGTATCGGCGTCGGTTACTTTTCCTTTCACAGTCAACAAATTCGACTGGGCAACCATAATCACGGATGAAAATAAAACGGCAATAACAAATATCGCCTTAAAAATTGTTGTTTTCATAAATTCCTGTTTTAAAAAAGTGAATAAAATTTATTTTATCAATAGATGCCATAAAAATGGAAATTCCATAAAAAATAAATGTTTTTAAAAATGACCGGTAAAACTTGGTATCAAATATAAACCGACATTATTATTTGATTAATTGAAAAAAAAAAATTATTTTTGTAGCAAAAATTAATTATTTATATAGAAAAAGAATATGAATCCGATATCATTAGATACAAAAACAAATAAGACATTCAGAGAAAGTCTTAATATAGGAAACAAAAATATACCGAAAAGTGCAACAGTTTATATTCAAAAACCAGAGAAATCCATATACAAGCAAGCTTTAACATCCCCACCGGAAGGGTTTATGACAGGCGACGAATTTGAAAGGCGAGTGAAAGAAAGAGTAACTAAATTTTATATTGAAAATGGTTTATTATAGTCTTGCCGCTGAGGATGATTTTGTAGAAATACTTAATGGTTTGGCTGTTTGGGAAAAGCATCCATTGGGACATAAACATGCGATGCAATACGTTTCCGACATACGACAAGAAGCAGATACTATTTGTACTAAGTTTTTTCATCAAAATTGTACTTATAAACAGCATCTTAAATATGGAGAAAAAATATCTGTCTATAAACGAAATTCACAAACCCAATGGTATATTATCTACAATTGGGATGTTAAAAATCGAATAGCTTATGTCACTAAAATTTTGAACAATTATCTTACATATTAGCCTGATGTTACTTGGAAACGAACAGACCATATAAAAATTGGAGCGATGATGAATTGTTGATACAATTCGGCGAAACTTCCAATCAAGAGATATTGGGAACTCTTTATTCGCGATATATTCCATTGGTTTATGGACTATGTTTGAAGTATTTACAGCAGATTGAAGATGCAAAGGACGCCGTATCCGATATTTATGAAGAATTAAACGGTAAAATACGCAATTATCAAATAGAAAATTTCAGGACATGGCTCTACAGTGTGGCGACCAATCACTGTCTCCAAATCCTGAGGAAGAAGAAAAACCGGTTTTTTGAAGAATTTGATGTTCAGGATATGGAATCGGACGATTTTGAGCATCTAATAGATATAAAAGAAGACAAAGAAAAAGAAGATGCGCTAAACTATTGTCTTGATACGCTTCCGAAAGGACAGCGGCTATGTATTGTCCGTTTCTATTTTGATGATTTTTCGTATGCAGATATTGTCGAAAAAACAGGACTTGAATTGAAAAAAGTAAAGAGTTATATTCAAAACGGGAAACGCAATCTGAAAATTTGTATTCTTAAAAAAATGAAAAGTTGATATGCAGCTTAAAGATTACATACAAGGAAACAGACGAGGTAAAGAAGCCAACCGGCTGGAGCGTGAAGCCATGAACGATCCGTTCCTGCAAGACGCATTGGACGGTTTTGATTCCGTTGACGGCGATCATGCTAAAATCATTGAGCAGCTCGAAGAGGAATATTTGAATCCTTCCATTGCGCATCAATCGAATAAAAGGCGGTTTTTCTATTGGGCTGCAGCTGCGTCTGTTCTACTTCTGATTGGTTTCGGCGTCTATTTTTTAAGGGAAGAAAACAGTAAGCGTTTTTCTTCATTTGCAGAGACGCTCAATCCTTCACCCATTCAATCCCACAACTCCACAGTCCCTCAGTCCGTCGATTCATCTGTTTTGGAATCGGAATATGCAGCGGATAAATCCAAATCGGAGCTGTTACTTGCTGAAAAAGCTGTTGAAGAAGTTGCTCCTACTCCGGAAAAGGCAGCAATAGCAAATAAATCATCAGCAAACGATGTCGCTGTCATAGATACACATTCTGTCTCTTTGTCCGACAAGTCCTCAATTGCCGAAGTCGTGAATAAAGAACAGAAACAAACGATTCATGGGAAAATAGTTGATGAAATAGGAGAACCGTTAATTGGCGTTTCAATTGTTGAAAAAGGAACACAGAATGGAACAGCTACCAGTGTCGATGGCACTTTCGCACTGCAATTGCCGGCTGGCGACTCTTCAAATCTGATTGCAAGTTATATCGGATATGAATCTCAGGAAATAAATCCTTCAATTACAGGTCAGACAGTGACTCTTAAGCAGAGTAATACCTCTCTTGATGAAGTTGTGGTTGTAGGATATAACACACAAAAGAAAACAACCATGACCGGTGCAGTATCCAACGCCTTAGAAGGAAGAGTCGCCGGAGTAAGCGTCGAGAATGATAAATCAACCCAAAGTACCTTTGGCGAAAAAGAATTTCAAGCATGGTGTCAACAAAGGGCAGACAAAAATGTTTGCGCCGGCAAGGGAGCTTCCGTAAAAGTATCTTTCTTCATCGACGAAAACGGAAGACCATCTAAAATCGAATACAAGAAATATTCCTGTGAAGATGCAAAAAATGAGATGGAAGATCTTCTATCTTCCTCTCCTGCATGGACTAAGATAACACGGAAAATTACGATGACGGTTAAGTGGTGATTTTACTAAGACATCTGCATTGAAAGTCTTTAAAAATTTCAAAAAAAATTCACCCCCATACAACGTTTTGACATCTTTTTTCATCTATAATATAAACAATGTTAATAAATAAAAAAGAAGTCAAATGAAAAAATCGTTTATTTTTACCGGTATATTGTTATGTACCATTGTATTGCATTCTTTTTCCCAACAACCTCCGGGAAAAGGAAAATTTACGAACTTCACAGAAGGAGGAGTACTACTCGGAAATTCACAGGACGAAAAAAAAGCGCCGTTCATTTTCAATACGGCGATGAATTATGGATTGTACAAAAACTTATCTGCGGGCATTGGGATTGGAGTCGAATTTTTGAACGAAACTTATTTGCCTGTTACCGCTAATGTGATGTATCAATTCAGGAAAGACAAGGCGCTTTTCCCTTTTATCAGGTTGCGGGCAGGTTATCAAGTGGCATTGGAAAGTTCGGCTACTATGAGTAATTACAGTTATTATTTACCGTCGTACGCGGATTATATTTATCCTTATTATCCTACGGTGACAAAACTGAACGCTAAAGGCGGCTGGATGTTTGACCCTTCGGTGGGCGTCATTGTATATACGCGACCCGGATTAGGGATTAGCATAGCTGCCGGTTATCGTTATCAGAAATTAAAATATACGGGCGATAACGATTATATATTTTGGACAGAATACAATCGTCTTATGCTTACTTTAGGTATCACTTTTTAATAATTACAATCATGAAAAAAATAGTCATATACTTTTTTTGCCTGACGGCAGTTTTATCAATTTCGTCCTGCTTGGATAAATATTCGGAAGAATTGATGTTGAATGTTCCGGTTTATATGGATTACGCTACCTTGCGATCATCGGTCAAACAGTCTGATTCGCGACCGCTTGTGCACCCGGGAAAAATATGCTTCAAGGATCAATACCTGTTAATTGTGGAATATCAGGAAGGTATTCACGTGATTGACGTATCTGATCCTTCCAATCCTCAAAACAAAACATTCATCGAAGTTCCCGGATGTGTTGATATTGCTTTAAAAGATAATGCTTTATATGTGGACAGCTATGTGGACTTAGTCACGATAGACTTGTCGGATATTAATCACCCGAAAGAAGAGAACCGGATAAAAGATGTTTTTCCTTACACGGTTCCTGCAGCAGATAACCAAAATATTTCTTATCTTCCGGTTGAACAGGAGCAAGGTGTTGTTATTGCATGGGAGGCGAAACGTGTAAAAAGGAGTCTGGAAAGAAACGTCTATCCTACCTATCCTGTTTACGATTATGCTTATAGAACAAACAGTTATAGTTTGTCTGGCGGAGGCGTTTCCGGAGCAACAGCAGGAGCGTCTTTCGGTAAAAGCGGTTCGATGGCTCGTTTTGGATTGTATGACCGGTATCTTTACATCGTAAATAACTATATGTTGTATATGTTTAATGTAGAAAACGCCAATTCTCCGGTTAAAGCAGGCTCTCAATATGTAAGCGGAAATGTCGAAACGCTGTTTGTGTATGATGATCATTTGTTTTTTGGAACTTCAACCGGAATGTTGGTCTATAGCCTGAGCGTTCCCAATACGCCCACGTATGTACAAAATTTTTGGCACGTAACCAGCTGCGATCCTGTTGTAGTTCAAGATGGTTATGCTTACATCACATTACGGGCAGGAACTGCTTGCCAAAATACAAACATCAATCGTTTAGACATAGTCAAATGTTCCGCCGATTACCAACAATACAATTTAGTCAGCTCGTATGACATGACACAGCCCTACGGATTGGGTATTGACGGCAACCTGCTCTTTATCTGTGACGGGAGCGCCGGATTGAAAGTCTATGATGTTAGCGTCAAGACGCAATTGCGTATGCTGGCTTCTTTCCCGAATATTCAAACGTATGACGTCATTCCTGCCGATGGTTATTTATTTATGATTGGAGATGACGGCTTTTATCTTTACGATTATTCGGATATATCTAATATTCGGGTACTTGGGAATATTCCGGTAGTAAAACAATAGCTAACATTCTCGGTTATTTTTCCAATTCATAAATAATATTTATCTTTACGGATAAAAATTAAGTTTGAATTATGCTGCATCAAAAAATGCAATCCGCATGTCGCACCTAAAGCTCTATAAAGCCTCGGCAGGTTCAGGTAAAACCTACACGCTGGCGCTCGAATATATCAAAGAATTACTTTTGGGCGCCGCCGATACTTACCGGCGCATTTTAGCCGTTACGTTTACTAAAGACGCTACCGGCGAAATGAAGGAGCGGATTTTGTCGGATCTGTACGGGCTGGCTTTTGAAACCGTCGATTCAAAAAAGTTCCTTAAATCAATACAAGGCGCTTTGAAAGAAGCCGGACGACCAATGGAAGAAACTTTGATTCGCCAAAGAGCCAGCGAGATTTTAAATATTATCATTCACGACTACAGCCGGTTGTATATTACCACCATCGACAGTTTTTTCCAAAAAATTCTTCGTAATCTGGCGCGTGAGTTGGGAAGAGGCTCGAAGTTCAACATAGAGATGAATTCCGCCAAAGTGCGCATGGACGCCGTGAGCCGAATGATTGAAAACGCGCACCGGGACCGGCGTCTTCTTCAATGGCTAACCACCTATGTTGAGAATAAATTAGAGCAGGACGGGAATTGGCGGTTCAAAGACGATGTGTATCGTTTCAGCGCCTGCATTTACGACGAGTTTTTTCAGGAACACGAAACGGTTTTACGCAATCAGTTGAATGAAAATCCTTCAATATTCAGTGATATAAAGAATTATCATTATTCACTTTTGCGGGAATACAAAGCGTTTTTCAAAAAAACATACCGGCAAGCGATTGATTTATTAAATGAAAATCAGCTGGACGCAAGCGACTTTATCCAAAAAGGAATCGTGTTTGAATTTTGGAAAGGCTTGGCTGAGAATCAACAGGGAGACGTCAAAAAAACAATCGAAAAAATGTTGTCTGGAGCAGAGAACTGGTCAACGAAAACCCACAAAAGGCGCAACGATATTATAACGCTTGCCGAAAATTCGCTGATGGATTTATTGTCGGAAACGGTTGACACGCTTCAAAAGCAGGAGACGTCCCGTTTAATTCTGGGAAATATTCATCAATTGGGACTTATCTGGTATATTACCGAAGAAATCAGCGCCATCAATGCCGAAAACAACAGTTTCATGCTGTCGGATACGGCGTTGTTTCTTCACCGCATGATTGACGCTTCCGATTCGCCGTTTATCTATGAAAAA
>Ga0123357_10002965_pt1 | contig 19192 bp, 8 predicted proteins | sample TergutEmb28metaG_FD_89873 | JGI IMG/M metagenome (GOLD analysis project Ga0123357, IMG submission 89873) | Embiratermes neotenicus P4 segment gut microbial communities from Petit-Saut dam, French Guiana - Emb289 P4 | ecosystem: Host-associated > Arthropoda: Insects > Digestive system > Gut ...
AGGCAGAGGACAGAAAGTGTTGCGAAGTTTACCTCTACCAAAAGTGCACATTGGAAGAGTTCAGAATTACTAGCCACTCAACCAAAAGTGCACATAGGTACGCTAAAGGTTAATTAAACCTTTTCTGGACACAATATCAAAATGCATAGGTTTTATGTTAACATACCGCATGTTTCCTAAATAAAGTCTTTGAAAATGTGGCAGTTTCAAATAGCAATTTGCAAACAGTAATAACAAATGAAAATTCCCTTAACAAAGAAATTAAAAACAAATTAAATGTAGGAAGTGCTTGCCACCATTCAGTGTACATTCGCATTATTCTCAGTGCAGCCTAAAACGTGGTAATTAAAACATACAAAATTATATTTTTTTTTGTTGTATGTGGTTGTGCAATTTGGTCTCTTGTGAAAGGAGGTAATAGGAGAGTGGAGAAAGTCGCATGTGGAGCTTCCTGATTTGTATTCCTTACCAGATATTGCTAGGATGATTGAATGAAGGAGCACAAGATGGATGGGCCATATGGAATGGAAGGGAAAAAAATACACGATTTTGGTGGGCAAACCTGACAAAGACAACACTTTGAATGCCTTGGTGTGAATGGGAGGATAATATTAAGATGGTTCTTAAAAACAGCATGGCAAGGTGTGGGCTTGTTTCATACTGCTTAAGGATAGGGATTGGTTGATGGGCTGTTGTGAATGTGGTACTGAGCCTTCAGGTTCTATAAAATACAGGTAATTTTTCCCTAGGTAAGTAACTGTTAGCTTCTCAAGAAAAACTTGCTACATGTTAATAGATCCACTGTTTACCTTGAGGTTTTTTTTTTTTAATTTGGGCACTGATGAACTACATCACATTGGCACACTAAATAGTTTGCCTTTCACCAAGATAATACTTTCTATGGTAATAATAAACTTTCAGGCCAGTTGCATAGATTCTACTGCCCAGCCTGAAGCTGTGTTTGCATCAGAAGTCAAGAAACTACAGGCAGACAAACTGAAACCACAGGAGCAGATAACTTTGGAGCCATATGAGAGAGACCATGCTGTTGTGGTTGGTGTGTACCGGCCACCACCGAAATCGAAAGGGGGCTGATAAATCAAACATTCTACCTTTTACTGTGTGGTTTTACTCTCAAATACTAATATGTATGATGTTTTATTTTTAATAAGAATTGTTACATTAATAATAGAGCAATATTACGTCCAGTTTGCTCCAAATCCTGTAATCTAACACTGTTGGAGATAAAGAACATATTGACAGATGCAGTGAAAGTAATTCTTTTCTCATATCCAAATAGTTATCAGTAGTTCAAGAAATTCTCCAATCATGAAGTGAGTGCTGTAAAACCCATGAGTGGACTCATCCTCAACAAATTACTCATTACAACCTATTCTGAGCCACTTGACTGTCGTATTGAATAATTCTTGCATAAGCACAGTCATTGCAGCTGATTCATATCCACTCCACCCACACCCCCACTGCTACTGCTACCAAAGTAAATTCAAATGTAAATCCACAGTGTGATGCTAACATTATGAATGGCACTGTGTAATATGACAGGTGATAGCCAGCACACTGGAGATGCATATTGCCTCCACCTTTTGGGCACATTGGCAATACGTTCCTTCGAAATGGTCTTCACTCACAAGAATGGTGTCATAACCCAGAAGACCAGAATATGAAACTTCACTGCTGAGATAGCCTCAAATCTTAGCTTACAAAACTAAGATTTGAGGGTTGGTTTTATAAACCAATTTGCTACTTAAGCAAACCAGTCCAAGTACCCATATCACATACTTAAGTAATTATGTTGAGCTGTATGTTTGTGGAAATGCGCCAACAAAAGTGCAGTTGCAAGTAGTGTTTTCACAATGGTGTATTTGAGGATGTAGGTCTCCGGGATGACACTGTCAATGGGCGAGCAGTTCCCAACATTTGAAGGAGCATAGTGCCTTCATCATGTTTGACCCTTGAAAGTGAAGGTACCATATTCCTTCAAAACACCAGACCACATCCCAGCAACACACTGTTTTATCCCACAAGACCTGAATCCTGAAAAGTGCAGTTATTTACTGTTATGAAATTAATTCTGCAAGGAAAACATGCAAATGAAGGGGGTTAAAAGAAAGCAAATTAAAAGCCAGACAGGGAAAACATTTAATCAATGAAAATTACAATTGTCATGTTTTTTTTTATCTCATTTCTTATGTGTGTACTGTTCAGGTTAATAGTAAGTATGAGACATGTGCCACTTGACAGTCCACACATATTTTATTTGTAGTTCCAATACATGAAAACTCTGTATATGACTCTAGTCTCTCAGGTACTCCCTCCCAAATCTGAGGTATGTCTACATGACCCTTACATGTTGTTGCCTGCACACATATTCATAGTTTTTAAGATATTTTATACACAATTCACAAACTTCTTCGTATTTCACTCCAGTATCTGCTTCCATCATTCTGGTAGAAATAAAAGTTGATCTGATTTTCTGTGGGAGAGCTATACCATTTCCCACAGTACTTTTCAATATTAGTTCTCTGTGCAGCGGAAGTGATCATCATCATGTGTTGTGTAGATGTGACCTTCAACGATCAGGAACTCCAAGATGTTCCTGTACACAAGATATACATAAGTGTTATGCTTAATATTTTGAAGCCTGCTTAAATGCAGTGTTCTCCCCTTAGTTTTCATTTCAATTTTCCCTTTGCCACAGGTATTTTGCTTATCCTTATTTGGTCACAGTATTGGAAGTACTGTCCTAACCGTTTCATTACTGAGATGGAAACTCAATTACATAATGCTGCATACTTAGGAGTCACAAGTTACCAAATCAAATGCATTCACAGCTACTAGGCACAATAGGACAGACGTGATACTTACGTTATTTCTTTTACAGACATCTTCCCAGTTAGTGCTTTAATAATGTCGCCCTTTGGTGCTCCTATCTCCCCTCTGCTACATTTCTGTATGAATAACAACAGTTCTCAGATTTAATGTTCATTAATATATGAAGACCAAGGAATACAGAAGGCAAATATTTTAATTGCTAAATGTGGGACAGTAAGGTTTTTGCTTAGCAAAACATGGCTGATGCCATTTTCTCAGTAAAAAACAACAGCATTATTCTTGTAATCTGAGATTTGCACACCAGTGAGTAAAGACTACTTTCCATGGTGTGATACCATGTAATATGTTCGAAATTTACCAACATTTTGGAGTAACCTCCATCCACATTCACGGTAGCAGCAACCTTCATATACCAGTCTTCAAATAAAGTATCCACTAAAGTTCAATTTGTAACAAAAATCGAACTGTCAACAAATTTTGTGTAAATCCCCTCAGTGGATCTTAAGTTGTTACATCCAAGACACAAAGACACAGAAGTCAGGTAAAAGTGCAGTTTTGCCCCTTTAGTGTGACCGCACAAACTATTCATGACAGTAATAAAATATGAGTATTTATGGCAGTTGCATACACATGCAATATGTGTCACATTTAATTCATATGTATTATCACATCAAGCACAGTTAACTGGTAACTTAAAATTCTGTTGTAAATTAGTGGTAGCCATGTAAACACTTAACTGCCATGCAGTTTTCTGAACTTCAATCAAGAGGGGACACCATGTATTATACACTGGATGAAAGTCTCATGTCACAACTGCCTTGCCTACTGTCTGCCCATGAAATCATTGGTGTTTTAGCTGATGAAATATGTCTATGACAAGGATGAGTAATTTGCACAATATGGAAGTTCATCTTTGCAATGGAAGGCTAAGTCATTAGGTGGTAGAGCATACTACACAGAACTACATTAAGTGCTATGAATTTCCTGCGCAAAGGTTAAAGACATTTGTAAATATACAATTAATAACAGAGTCACACCCCAGATTAATGTGCAGATCATTATTTCACTTTAAGGAAAACCTTACCATTATTGTGTTGTAGACAAGATTCTGGTTATTGTTACCGCTTGGTTGTGCGGTGGCTGGCATTGCCACAAAGGAATTTGACAAGCTATTACTGTTGTTGGTGAATGTGCCCGTGTTCTGAAATCACACGTTTGAAGAAATGCTTAAAAACTGTGTTACATTATACCCTACTGCACCACCTGTTTAGGAGTTTGTCATGCAAAAATAGAAATTTCCCGCCATGTGATTGCCAGACTGGAATTTTTAGGACTCTGATCAAACTGTGCACAAAATAACATGAAAAGCTGGAACAGCTATCCGTATAGTGACTAGGCCACAAGCTGGGCAACTGAGAACAGCAAACGCACATTTCTCTGGTCACAAAAGCAGCAGGACCAGCTCTAGGCCAACTGACCGGCTGTGCTTTGGGTACCAAGGGTTCATTCCCCACTGGTAAAGCAGCCAGGAGATGAAACTGACCACTTTATTGCCAAGGTTACAAATGCATGGAGCTGTACCTACACTCCCCCAAATCTGGAAGGTGCAGTGCTCAATTAAGCACACAGGCAGCCTTACCATTTATACCTAAATAATATGATGATTCCACATGGCACCCATTTCTTTATTAGCCTATGCATAACTTGGGGAGAAGAAAATGCCCCCCCCCCCAATATTTTTTTCTACCTAAGAAGAGTTTTCTTTTTTTGCTACCAAGAGGGACAAATAAAAAATAGGGTAACGGTGGGGGAAAGGGGTATATATTAAGGACTGGGTTCAAACCACTATTCCCCCTCTTAATAACCCTACTCCTTTGTAAATTGAAGTGCCTAATACCCATGGTCGGATTTTCTTACCCCATATGATCTATAATATTTTCATGCTTACATATAGTTACCACCGGTTTACATTTAACACTTAGCTGCTTATACAAACAGAAGCATGCTGCTACAACAAAATGACAAGCTATCGTCAGCATCTTTGAGCACTCACCATCACTGAAGTTCCTATTTTCTGGATTTTTAAACTGCTGTACATAACCTCCAGAATGTGTCTTGTTAGGTCATTCAAATCATCCAGATTCATGATTCTGTATACAAAAACGTACTTCTTCCCTTGATTGCTTCTTACAGATCCATATATACGACAGTACGTGTTTTCCACAACAGGTGGAATTACCTGCTCTTCATCCTATAATGTGCACAAGCCATCAGTTCAAGTTCACTCGTGCAAAGCATTATTATATTTCTCAATCAAGCATAATATAACTCATTCATAAACACAACCTACCCCATCTGCAGACTCAAGCCAGAAAACCCCAGTGACACCACCTGTACAATCATCTAACAGGTAGGACACCTTAGTTGAAGTGACCTCAACACGACGTACCAAAGCAACAATAGTCAACTGAAATTACAAATATCACCACTAAGATTATGTGTTCTCACGATGGCAGGTACTAAGAAAATGGTCTTCTGGGATGCAACATCACACACTTCGGTACATGGGTACCAATATTAAGGACACATGCACTGCCTTCACTTGTGAGACCCTAAGAGCAAAGATGAAAGCAATGCAGTCCTTTGAAGAATTGGTACCAACCTACCAAACACACAGAAAACATCCCAGAATAATGTGATCTACATGGCAACATTATATATAATTCACCTCACAAGCATTCTCTCCTTTCAGTCATTAGTTGCAAAATACCATCATATAAGCTGAGTAGAGGCAGACTACTAGAGGCAGACCAGCAGAACCTTCTGACAAATTACCCATTTCTCCTGTGTATCACAACATATTTTACGTAAAGGCAATATGGTGCAGTACTCCTAATTCTAGGCACACATTTCACTGCAACATATTACTTCTAGACTCAGAACTAAGCTGCCAGCTCAGTTTAATGAACTGTGTGGTGATTATCAATCCAAAACCAGCTGCTCTATCAGAAGATGGAAAATCAGTTAATATTCACTGGATACAAAGACTACGATGTAATCACACCAGTACACATGAACACAGTATGTTCTGTGTACATTACCTACTGCATATTGAGCATGACTACTAGACATAAAGCTATATAATTAACATTTCATTCTCACAATGTGTACGTCCAAATTTCCGATTTTAAGACCTGCTTCTTGGCTCTCCAGGACCTGACGAATTGTAACTGGAACAACATTCTGCACCCGCCGTCCAGTCTAAAACATCAAAGCAAATTACTAAAATTATTTTTAGAGTAATATACAATTACAACGTGTCAATGCTGTACTTTACCACAGTTTGGAAATGAAATTAACAGAAGTACAATAACGAAGTGCAAATTAGAAAATACTGCAGATATCCATCTACAACCTCTTGGACAACTAAAATACACTGTTGCTGGCTTGCAGCAAGACCACAAAGCAATCTAATCTAACCTACCTGTAGCAACCTCACGGGTCTTCCCAAAGGTCAAAAACACATCTCAATAATACTTACAACCACCACGAGTAACAAGCGTTTCAAGTATTGTTGCCTGTGTACACTTAGGGACATAAAGGAATACATCTCTGAGGTTACAGCCACTGACAGACTGATGCTGCTGTTCCCAGTAACAGAAAGATTTGAATGTAGACTGCCAGAGAGCACCCACACCATCATGTAGGCCCTTTAGCGCCACAAGCGCCTATTCTATATTTCGGTAACCTCCAGCTCGAATTATGTCTGCTTTCATACATCATATGAAAACTTGCTTTCTAGACGCTGTTAAACTTCCAGTGTTCCAAAAAAAAAGGTGGAAGACCAAAGATTGAAAAGAATTCTTTTACTGCACCCCCTTCGCCTGAGGATGAATATACTATCCGAAACGTTTTGATTTTATAACATTAAAAGCTGGCCAAAGGCCAGAAACCTGGTAATCCAAAGTGTAAAAAACAAATGCCACAACGCTATGTGAAAGTCACTTCAAAGCCTTGTCACTCACCTTGTCTTCCTTTTTAGTTGGAGATGCATATTGGGATGGAGAATTTAAAAATCCACCTTGATCACCGCCGTAACCTATAAAAATATAAACGAATCGTGCAGAGTAGTTTCTAACTGTACAAACTTAGACCATCATAAGCGTATCTATAATGTCCCCCATGAAAACGTCAAAGTAACTGCGCACACGTACAAACGAAAATATTACACACTGACAACAAGACATAAACGATACCATTTTCTAATTCAAGACTCACTTTTCGAATCCCACATTCTGTTCACGAGTTTGAGACACCAAGTAATATAAATTACCACAATAAAGCGTAACTTATGACGCGCTGAATTCTGCTCCTCAATGCCGCCTAAATCAAATCGAATGAGAAATATCGATATATGTGTGCTGACCTCCGACCACAGATCATCCGACTAATCCATTACACACACAGAAAGCAACGGCGCCTAATTCACTAACCTAAAATCTGCAAGTGTACTAATTTTGTACCACATAATGACAGACACAAATTTAAACACAGATTTAATATTTAATTGTGCTAATCAGCAGCAGTCTAACTAAACCGTGATTAATTCCACACTTTCGATATTGTCTCGGAATAACTACCGTCATGTTGTTGCCAACATACTAGAATTATTTACTAGATATTCGGTGACAGCAACAGACAATGAATAATAATAGTAAAGATAGATATCTGCTGGGATTTGATACATCAAAGAATGCTTCAATGCTCAGCAACACCGCTGCGATAACCTCAACTCTTACACGAATACTGTCTTATGTAACCGGTAAAAATTTACGAGCATCTTATCAGGGACCTCATGCACGCTCTTCAGCTGTGAAGTTGGAGGCAAAAGATATGGTTTCCCCGAAACGCGATAAAATGATACAAAACTAATCACTTGCCAGTGTAAAACATTTTTAATAGTTAGCAGTGTGAAAACCGCACACCGTACTATGTCCCCTTGTATTGATAATTTTCTCATGTAGGGGTTGGCCAAACGAGTGGGTTTCGAGTGCGTTCATAAACGTACGATACCAAACGATCGTACTCAACCCCAAGTCGGTTTCCATGATTCCACTCTCATGACAAATCAAGCCCACGTCACCAGGAGCATCATGCAGGTGGTGTGATGTTGGAAAAGATTTGTTGTTGGCTTGATGTTCCTGTAGATTTGTGACAATAAAAGATCAAATATGGTAAGTATTGTCACACTTGCGAGCAAGTTATGCGTGTTATTGCAAATAATGCCCAAAAGTTGTAATAGTTACGATTTCTGTAACTATTAAGCTGGACTCTAGCCTCAAACTTCTAAATAGAAATTTATAATGTGCAGTCCTTTAGTGAAATTAAAATCTTGGCTGACCGTAATGTTGTTTGAACTGTGTTATTATGAATGTGCACATCGTGTCCGTTACTCTACACAGTAATACTGTTGATCTTTATATTTCTCTCAGTAATATTTCCGGTGACGTTCAGTGCTTACGTTTATTCAGACTGCATAGTAGTTTTCAGTCATTTGCAGAATGTTTATTGTCCATTCGTGGGCAGTCGCCACGACCAATTCAGAAATGTTTATGTCAGATTCTCCACGTTGGTCTCATTGTGAGTTGCTCAGCTTAACACACTTCTGCTGGTTGAGATGTAGAATGTTGCTGAAATGGTTTTGACTTGTGACGCAGATTTTTGCACGAAATTGCGGTATTCTTATTATATAAGTTGTATGAAAGAATAAGAATTACTCCTTTTATTGCAAAGAACGTTTTGTAGAGTATATATATTGAACCATCTTGCCATAGATTATATTTTCAAGCATATGATTACAACGGTGGTTTGTGTGAGATTTTAGTGAGTATAAGTCAGGAGGAATTTTATTGACAGGTCAACATATATTCTCTGTCATTTAAACTGTCAATTAAACAATGCTGACATATTAGACACATGTTGTCTCTCACCTGGTGTAGACACCACATCTGTTGCCTTTTTGTGATGATTTGCTATAGAAATGAATGAGGTTGTGTTAACCAGAAAATGAATGATCTTCAATCCCTGCTAATCTTGGGTTTTAGTCTTTTGTAATTATGTCTCTGCTACTGGGCATTGTTCCATTTCTTCTAGTTAGCTGCTGGAAAACATGTATTGATAAACTAGTTGTACAAAGGAAGCAGAAATGTTCCAAGATATAACACAAAATGAACTTGCCCTAACATTTTGTGAGATTTGAGATTCTGATATCAGGGTCTGTGAGTACTAGTTTTCCGAAATGTCAGTAGTCTGGTACACAATTACCCCCTTTTGGGCTCTGATGACACCTTGTAATGTGGTAGAAATTTCCAAGCATTTCAGAGGAACATGTTGCCTCTGTCTTAAGGGCAGAAGAATATCCAGCATCACATACCATAAGACATATTCTTCATAGTCTCCTCTTTGAGAACTTAAGATTTTTAATAGTCTGGTAGAGATTTACCATTTTTCCAAAGGAACCTTCTGCCTTCATCTTCAGTGATGCAGCATGTTCCCCCACAACACTAGTAAGTTTCTAGCAGGTGGTGTGGCATCATATCCTAAAAGAGAGTAATCATCCTAGCCTGACACCATCTTCACTCATTCTTAACCTCGTTATTAGATGGGAGTGAGTGGTCAGCTTAATGCCTTGGCCACATTACTTCTGAGAAAGATTCCTCAGGATAACATAGTCAGTATAATGTCTAGGCTATGGGCTGGACAATCCAGGTTTCAAATCTTGAGAGGGGCAAGAGATTTTTCTCTTATTGAAATCATGCAGATCAGTTTGGATGTTCACCCATCTCCCTACTCTGTGAGTACCGGGATTTTTCTACCAAAGATAAGAACAGCCATGGTGTGATGTTGACCACCACCATATGGTACTGAAATTAAGAATGAGTAGAGCTATACCTATACTCTGCTCCCTTTATATGCCTTCATGGTGTGGACAGGCACAACCTTACCTTTCACTTATTATATAGGAGCCTTGTTGGGTATCAGAGCTATTCACTGTTCTTAGGGGTAAAAATTTTCTGCCCCTGCTATGAATTGAACAGCAGTTTCTCAGATGTACCCATAACCTAGTTCTTAACAATTATTGGTTTTACTGAATGCGAACATGAGTAGGTAACAATGCTGTGAACTTTACTGACCTAACCTAATGATCATCAGTGTGTCTTAGTTATTTTCTGTATAGTAGTAATGTATTGTTAACATTTTTCTTACCAATTCTTCATTAATTTTTTTCTACCATGCTAAGTATTCAAATAATAGCATGGTGTATGAAAAAGATAAAATTATGAAATAGCGTTTTGTACAAAATAAAACGGATTATGCAGCATGTCTTAAGAACGAAGTGAATTTTCTTGTTCCTAAATATATGAAATGAATTTCTAGCAGTGTTTTCCTACTTGTGTTTGCATATGCAAAAACACAGGTCTTTCAGAGTTAAATAAGCTTTTTTAACTTTTCATTTTCAGGTTCTTATAGCAGCAGCTGTTTGTACGAAATCAGGGAAAAGTAAGTGTTATAAGCTGTTTGAGTAATTTGTAATTTTTTTTATTGTTCAGTAGATCTGCCTTAGCAGTAAAATGGATTATAAATTAAAACCTTTTATAATTTCCATGTAGGTCTTGTCTGTTTCATATATTGGTTTGAAATTTGTGAGCATACATTTTTGGATTTCAGTTCCTGATGATTGTTTATGCTGGGGTTATTATAAAATGCAAATAGACTCTTATCAGTTACCCTGTATTGTCTGTGATTGTGGATAAGTTGTGTAGTGTAGTGGTTTTGATTTGTTTAGAGCCTACAATATTCTTCTTTGTCTCATCTTGCAAAATAGAGCACAGTATTAATTAAAAAAACACACATGCAGTTTGACCGCAGGATGATATTGGATGAGACTTGTTGGTGTAATCTCCATAAGAGTGGATCTTACAATAAGTTGACTTCAGTTGTGTCAAAAGTGGTTGTTGCAATTTTTGTATACGGTTGTGAGTCATGTTTTTGTATTTCATAATTTATCAGTCATCCCCATATTTAAATTTTTAAGCATTAGATGTGTATTTTTGTAAACTATGAGGGATGTTCAGTTGCTGTTCACTTGAAGAATATATTATGACCTTTAAAACTGCTTATCAGAAGGCTATAGTCTAATTGCTGTGGCTGTTTGGCTCATTTCCTGGCCATAGCTTTCCCTCTTTCTTCTTCCAGTCACTCCTGTATCATACCATGATCAACACCAATGTTTGGTATAGGGCAGTTTGGTATTATTGTTCCACACTTTATCTTCCTCTCTATCCCTTGGCTTTCCTGTGGGCCTTCTTCCTCTGAGACATCCTTCCAGAATCCAGAAGATTACATAATAACCTTTAACATTGTTTGCAGCGATTGTTTCCCGCCAGTTTGTGGAGATGACGAAGGCTCGTATAGAGGGCCTGTTGTCTGCTTTCCCGAAATTGATGTCAACAGGGAAGCAGCATACGTTTGTGGAAACTGAGTCAGTGCGATACGTGTATCAGCCACTTGAGAAGCTGTACATGTTGCTTATAACAACAAAGGCCAGCAACATTTTAGAGGACTTGGAGACACTAAGGCTCTTCTCCAGAGTGGTTGGTTGTTGGTTGATATTATTGATTGCCAATGCAAAATATTTTGCTATTTACTGCAGTGATTCTCATCCTTTGCCTTAGTCATTAGGAAGCTCTTATTTTAAATATATCAGGGTCCATTGATTGAGAAACACTGGTTTCATATATGCCATAGAATTTAATTTTTATTTGCACAGCCATGTACCGGCAGCCAGGATAGCATATTTGGTGTCATGATTAGGCTATATTTTAGATGATCCAGGGTTCAGTTCCTGGCAGAGGCAAGAGATTTTTCTCTTTCTCCGCAATGTTCAGATGAGTTCTGAGTCTTACCCGGCTTTCTGTCCAGTGGGCAGGGGAGTTATTTCTGCAGGAGAAAAGTAGCCAGGATGTGAAGCTGACAGCTCATCTCCAATAGTACCAATGGTAGGAATAAGTGGAGCTATACTTCTGCTCCCACTCTTTCTTCATGGCATGCACAGGGACTAATTGACCTTTACCTTTACAGCTCTATATATCAGATGTGTTGGTTGCCTTTATATTGACCAATATGTGACTGGTTGCCTGTCTGGCATTCGAACACTGGCAGCACAGCAGGCTCATACACTTTCCTGCCTACACATAGCATAACAAAACTTTCCTGTGCTGAAGTGCACAAACCCACCTGTCTGTTTATAATTGTAATGTTTTATGATGCTCTGTAATCCTGTTACAGTCCTGTACAGTAATACAAACCTCCTTTAGATTCCAGAATATTGCCGAAGCATGGAGGAGTCTGAAATAGCAGATAATGCTTTCAATTTGATCTTTGCATTTGACGAGATTGTAGCATTGGGATATCGAGAAAGTGTGAATCTGGCCCAGATCAGGACATTCGTTGAAATGGATTCACATGAAGAGAAAGTTTATCAAGCAGTTAGACAAGTAAGTCACCACCACATTTTAATATTAAGTCTTACAGAAAAATAAAAGTAATGTGTTACTGCTCCACTTGAGATGGTCTGAGAAATGCATTGGGGTGTCTGCTGGCTGAGAGGTCAAGAAATATCAGTTTTGAGCCCAATAACATGTATTGGGGTGGGAAAGGGGAGAGGGAAGTACATATTTAGCATTTGTATTGTTTTGTAAATTATTAAAAATTACAAAGCTATGTAAATGTGAAAGATGTAAAAATATATAATACTATACCAGTACAGCATTGTACTACTACTTTTTCAAATCCATCTTCTTCTTCCTTTTGTGGGTGTTTTTATAGTAAACTCTGATGCCAGATATAAATTCTGAGTTGATGACTTGAACAGTAGTTCCATTCCCAGGAGTGGTCACATAACTCATAATCAGAAATTTGAATTCTGCGGTGTGTCATCCCCGCTGTGTGTTGAAGACTATTGGTAAGGTAAATTCAGTCAGAAAACACAACTATAATTGTATGCTAGATGATGGTATTTATTGGCAAGGTAAATAACTACATGTTTCGGCCTATAGCGGCCATCTTCAGGTTATTACAATTTTGCTAAAAGAGTGTCATATATATGCCTATATTGCATGGCGATGTTGAGATCTCATCATCGTGCTGTAGCACTCTTTTAGCAAAATTGTAATAACCTGAAAATGTCCGCTGTAGTCCGAAACATGTAGTTATTTACCTTGCTAATAAATACCATCATCTAGCATACAATTATAGTTGTGTTTTCTGACTGACTTTACTTTACCATCAGAAATTTGAAATTTTTCTTACTTCTTTTGGTTTCACTGCCTTTAATTTTTATTTGAAATTATGTAATTCTCTTAACTTTAATAGTATTCACTCAGGTGTTTAAACGTCTTAATTTTTTTCTTTTAAGGAAGTAATTTCATTATTTTTTTCTTCATCACGTGGAATTACATTAATGTGAAACACACGTAAGTTGAGGTTGTGTAAATCAGGGATACTTGTAATCCTTTGTCTTAGCTATTTGTGGTATTAGACCAATTAGATAATGTATATGTAGATAATGAAGAATACTTAAGTATTTACTGTAGTTGAATGTATTACTGTCATGTAGTCAATTTTTCTGGCTTTAACATTCTTCAAACAACGTATTACAGCTGTATACTGACCACCACTTCTGCGTACTGTGGCAGTTCAAACCTCAAATTGGAAGCCAGATATCTTGATTTTGGTTTTAAATACACCACAGTGTTTCTCCACGTCCTTTCCACTTCATGATTTGCACCTGTCATTCAGTTTGCTGCCATAAATGTAGGCAGTTGATGAAGCATAGTCAGATAAATGGAGAATCAATCAACTTTTTTCAGACTCAAGAAAGGGAAGCTAAAAACAAGATGCGAGAGAAAGCAAAGGAACTACAACGGCAACGGATGGAAGCAAACAAGAAAGGTGTTAAGAGTCCTGGATTTGGCGGTGGTGGTTTTGGTAGCAATACCGGCTACTCGTCAGCACCAATTGTGGGAGATTCTTCCACTATACCTGCAGATATTAACAAACCCAGCTTCACAGCCATACAGTAAGTATGGATATTGGCAGAGCAGTAATCACCTACAAAAGCATTTTCTTTGGTCTGTCATCTGTTTACAGTGATCTGCTCATGGTAAACAATGTGGAATGTTTAATGTTTTTCAGCCATTGCCAGTTGTTTGTATGATAAGTTGATGTTCCTCCCTTACATAAGGATGTTATTTTTTTTTAACCGCTACTAATTATGCATCACATTACTGCAACAGCACATATGTATGATTCGGTGGTGAAGCATTGCATTTTTTCAAAACGAATACCATTTATTACCCTTCAGTTAAAATATGACTACCACATGTAGAAACATGAGATTTAAAGTCTATTACCAAATAATAATTATTTTGTGGAAATTTATGTTCTTCATAGTGTGCATATTCTTATAATTAATACATCAACCAACGTATGCACTTAGTAAAATTCAATTTATTACAAGCAGTAAACTCCTGCATGTTTCGGCACCAGGGTGCCATCCTCAGGGAGTCTTTCAAATGAAAGGAATATAAGCCCAACATGCCAATCTAGGTATGCATCACCCTCATTGGAATGATTAAAATATTAAAATTCTAAAATACCTGAAGTTTATAAGCATTAAATTACAATGTTATGATATTAAAACTGTGTGATAGCCATTCCAGGTACATGTTCCTAGCCATTTACATTCAATGTGGATTATGTATACAAACATTGTCACTGGCTCATTATAAGACATGATGTGGTACACGAATGCTGAAGTGGTCAGGATAGGTAAAGATGCAATTAAGGCTGAGTTGTTTAACTGTAGTTTAGTAACAGCTGTGCCCCTTTGCTTACTGTTGGTCTGTTTTAGAAGAATTAAGCAGTTACATCAGGTTTAATTAATTTTGTCTCAATTAGGTTATTGGAAATTATCCCACCTTCAAATTGTAATGAATTGCTTTCGTTTTGCTCTTATTGTAAGCACTGCAAGAAAATGTCGTACATGACAAAAGTTAACACCCTTGTGCATGTGTGATTTCTGAAATCTGTTTTAGGAAGCCTACTGGTACCACAAAAGCCATGAAACTGGGAAGCAAATCCCGTGATGTGGAATCGTTTGTGGATCAGTTGAAGTCGGAGGGTGAGAATGTAGTGGCACCAGTTGTGACTCGTGCAACCCCAACACCCAGAGTTCCCATTGCTGCAGAGAATACAGAAGAGTATGTTGATATATTTACAGTCGATGTGAAACCAAAATACATCCATATGTAATTACAGCATCAACATTAGTGGTTTATACTGTGTTATTAAGACTAGTCCTTCAGAATATGGTAGCTTGTAGTTCAGGGCATATTACAAAGATTCTTCACTGAAGAAGGAAGCAGCAGGTTTCTCTGAAACATTGGTAACTTTTACAAGTCTCAGTGGCATTACACCCCAGAAAACTGCAGTTGTAATGTTACCCGCTGCCGCGAATGTTGTATCATGTAATTTTAACCTCAAAGAGGAAGGTGTTCAACATGGATGATGATGCAGTTGTGTGCTTAATCCACAGAGCACACAGAGAGATCTGTTTAGAGCAATTATGTAGGCACCATGGGTGTAAACATGCCTTAAATTTGGTTTTTTGCAGTATTCATTTACGGCAGGAAGAGCGTCTTGTGCTGAGAGTGGGGCGTGATGGAGGCCTTCAGAACTTTGAACTGCATGGACTTGTAACACTGCGGATTTCTGATGAGACGTTGGGTCGCATTCGAGTTCAACTGGAAAATAAAGATACACGAGGCATTCAGTTACAGGTACAACAATACAAATCAGTTTCAGTAATTTTTTTTTTTCCTTGTATTGTGAACTACGTGCCCTTGTATCTACCTTCTACATGCAAAGAGAGTTGTTCAGAAGATGAGTCCATGTCCTCTACAATACAAAATTCTTTTGTTTTTGCTAGACAAGTGTACTTTTATTTTCTGCAGTTGACATGTCATAGTGCCTCATCGTATCTTTTCTTCTTCCATTTTGCATTAATGACTTAAGGAACTGAATGAACTTTCAGAACACTGGTCAGGAACATTGTAAAGGAACGTACCATTAGTCGTTGTGGTGCACAAATTTCATTATCAAATCATTTTTTCATATATTTTGCATGATCAGTAACTTACTTTGTTGCCCTGTTCATAGACACTAAAAGTTGTTTGTGAAGACCCGTCTTGATCACTTGCAAATATGTACTGTAGCCGCAGCTGTTACAGTGACATGCAACTGTTTTGAGTGCTCTGAATGCATGGTTTGCCTAGGGCACCAGTTTCTAACAGACAGTCTAGGGCCACCCCTGCATATGCATGTACATAGTTTGTTTCATGCTTGATATTGTATAAAGTATGAGACAGTAAGCATTTCATAACTTTCCTGATTTTGTAAATTTCATTCAATTCTTCATTTCACATTATGTATCAGGGTATTACTTGGAAGACCCGGGCAGAGATGGGAGGATAATATTAAAATGGATCTTCAGGATGTGGGATGGGGGGCATGGACTGAATTGATCTGGCTCAGAATAGGGACAGGTGGCGGGCTGTTGTGAATGTGGAATGAACCTTTGAGTACCATAAAATTCTGGAAGTTCTTGACTAGCTAAAATCCTGTTAGCTTCTCAAGAAAGAATCTGCTCCAATGAGTTACATAGTTTGTGTCAGATTATAACTTCTCTGATACAGCACATTTGAGGTGAGTACTATTTGTGTTGCTGTAATAACTGTGTTTCTCTATTTGTATTTTGAAACAGACACATCCAAATGTGGACAAGGAATTATTTAAGGCAAAGTCACAAGTTGGGCTGAAGAATCCTTCAAAACCTTTTCCCCTTCACACTGATGTTGGTGTCCTAAAATGGAGATTTCAGACTCAGGATGAGAGCTGTATTCCTTTGTCAAGTAAGTGTTATACAAAACGTGGAAATAATGGAGAAGACACTTGATTGTTTAGAAGTAAAATCAATAAAAAATGTTGATTTTTTTTAAAGATTCTGTTACTTCCATGTGAATACAATTTCTGATGTTTGATTCATTACTTTTTTAGAGGGGAGGGGAGGGAACAATGTTTTGAGGGTTTATTGGGTGATATTCATTTCAGTGGCATTTAACTGTATGCCCAGTAGTGCTGTGTACTTGAAGTTAATGACTGTTCAATGTTCACATTCTGATTTTGTTCCTAGTAAATTGCTGGCCCTCAGAGAATGGTCAAGGTGGCTGTGATGTTAACATAGAATATGAACTAGAACATGAGCAGATGGAACTGAATGATGTGTGCATAACCATACCTCTTCCGTGAGTAACTTCCTGTACAAATTACTATTACTATTCAGACTGTCAAAGATGGAACTGTAAATGAGCTGTAGATTGTATTGTTCAGAACAAATGTGGTGGATGTACTATTAATGCACCTTAATGTATAGTTTTGTGAAACTGAAAACTTATACTGAAATATGCATAGTATGCTTCTAGAGTGGATAAACTGTGTTTTGATTATACCATATAGCAGATTAAAACATGTGTGATTGCCTTATGAGTGACATATATGGGTGTTCTGTTCCTCCCACCCTTTCAGTGTTATTTTCATGATTGATTGCTTAGTTCGCTTAACACGTGCCATATGTCACTAACATATGGTCATCTACCACCAGTAAGCTGTAGGTGTCACACATGGCAACTGATGAAGAAATAAAATTAAAGTCTGCAAACAGGACAGTTTAGTTTACCAACACATGATAGGAAGCACAGTACAGCTTCTTCCTGGGTTACACAAAATTGAGCTTAATGTACATCCAGCTTTATGTAAAAGTCTCCAAGTTGCACATGGAAATGTATGTTGGTGGATAAGCAGATTGCTTACATGGTGCAGTACATACAGGTACCTACGTTAGGTCACCTTTCTCATGGGATCAGTGGTCAACAGCATCTTCATATGTTCATGTGCTGATTGTGCATTGCATACAGTTTCTGACACACTTAAAGTTTGGTTCACATAAGGGTCTGTGGAACTAGCCCCTTTACATAATTCAAGTACTGTCTGTCTATTTACCCTCACCTAGATTTTTTAAAATTTATTTATAAACGGCCATATGAAGAAAATCACAATTTTCCATACTCTCAAAACAACAAACATTTCACTTCAATGTTTGGTTTAGTTTAGTAATACTGTGATAAAACCCTCTTTGTGATTATTCTTCTGAAAAATAGTTTATACTGATTGCAGTATTGGCAGCTCACCAGTTGTGAATGAATGTGATGGTGAATACACACATGACCCTCGAAAGAATATTCTTCTTTGGACGCTGCCCATTATTGATGCCACCAATAAATCTGGCTCCTTGGAGTTCAGTGCTACAGCATCACCTGGTGACTTCTTTCCTCTTCAGATCAATTTTGTATCAAAGAAATCATATGCTGATCTGATGGTAAGATTAGAGATTGTTCCTGCAACACCTTCAGAAGGGAACTCCCTTCTCTTCCAGTTGTATTGTCGGTAAAAACATTATTTCTAGATTGTCGAGGCACATGTAGACATTCAGTGTTAAAGCCTTAAGATATGCTGATTGTATTTATTACCAGTAATTACTTTATTGCACCGTAAACTAATTTATATGAGAAAGTCTTGAGCTTCCCCTTAAGTATATTTCTTTGTTTGTTTGATCTTGGGGAGACTCAAACCCTAGTTAGTGAAAGAAAACCCATGTAACACAATTTTGGGAGTGCCTTTAGATGGAGTTGCACAAAGAGGGTTAGTGATATAATAGTGTGGGTATGAAGCAGTATGCCTGCCATTCTTTTGGTGCTTATCCCTTTGATCACTGCACCCTAGATATCGCAGTCATTTCACCCAACATTTTTTTTTTGGCAGTATCTGTATGGTCGGTGATAGACTGTGCAAAGTTTCCTATTGTGACAAATATGTAGAAATATTTCTACATATCTTCAGTTTGATGAGGCAGTGAGCTAAGAAATATTCAGAAATTAAGGGGTTATGAGCATGATGAGGGAAGCCAGCAAATTAATATATAGATGTGGAATAAGAAACCAACTAGATGTCACTTAGTATTATATTTATTTCTCCTTTATAAGTTGCTCTTTGTAAGTTGCTCAACATGTTTCGGGCCACGTTGTGCCCATCCTCAGGAGCTGACGACTTAGTGGTATTTTTGCCGCGTGTGGTGTAGTGCCGTGGCTGTGTAGGCAGTCAG
>Ga0123357_10002966_pt1 | contig 19191 bp, 17 predicted proteins | sample TergutEmb28metaG_FD_89873 | JGI IMG/M metagenome (GOLD analysis project Ga0123357, IMG submission 89873) | Embiratermes neotenicus P4 segment gut microbial communities from Petit-Saut dam, French Guiana - Emb289 P4 | ecosystem: Host-associated > Arthropoda: Insects > Digestive system > Gut ...
GCTACACAACATGATATGCTGCCACAACACCTTGTTTACAAAAACGAATTAAATCGTGAATATATAATAACTTTAACAAGGAACGACAAAACTCCCTGATTATGATCTGAAAAGATCGAAATAGGTCCGAGTGGTTTTAAGTATTTTAAAGTGTTTTAAGTGAACGTTATATAGGTGCATTTGTTGGTTAATAGTTGAAGTAAAGGTACCGTAAGTTCTTCCCTTGGAGTAAAGCGGCTGAGATTTGAAACTGAACACCGATCTCCATCTAGTACCGAAATTAAATGTGCATTTTTATGTAATTTTAGAAAAATAACCAGTGATAAAATTCAATAGTGAGCTCGCCATCATGGGAGGACAGAGACAAAAGAATATATAGTGCATGAAAGAATGTCATAGAAATAGTCACAGTGTAACCATGTGCGTGGGGATCTTAACGTTCTGCTTGTAGTGAAAATAATAGGATTATATGTAACCTTTCCACCCCTAGCAGTTCGTGTATCGCCAGATTTGACACTAAAACAATTCTACGTTCTGCCCACACAGGGTATTTATGTGTTTCATATGAATATCAGTACAAACAGCGACTTTTGCCCTCTATAACCGCAAGTGATTGGCTTGTACAGCCGAGATGGAGAGTGTTTACTGCGCGATGCGACTGGATCTTTAAATACCAATAGACTACGCTTCGTCGTTGAAGGTTCAAATCTTGTTTTAAAAAGATGCTGCTGTTTTACGATACTGTACTTGTAACGCGCTATGTGCCCGTGTGTATGATTCCAGCGGCAAGAATTTGCCTTAATTAATATCGCTCCAAAGCATTTATTTGAGGTGGAAAGACACACATGACTGAACTCCCTTTCTTTTAGGGAACCAAGCGGAAACTAATGAGTAATTCCTGAACAGATCCAGAAACTTTTCCGTCTGTACGGTGATAACAATCCATTCCATTCCACGTTGCCTTTGTTTAGGTACTCGAGTGACAAAATTGCTGCCTTTTGCTTATGAATAAATTATCATTGTCTTAATTCAGTGATTTTGTCAATGTTATATATATATATATATATATATATATATAAAACCAGATGATGAAATATGCCTGTACACAGTCTTGTCTCTTTTCCTCCCGTGCTATGGTATTTGCATTCGCTTGTGCTAATTCATTTGAATAATAACATGTCGTCACTGCTTTCCTATTCGCAGTACAGAATGACGGTGTAGGAAGCATCGCGTGGTACGGTGTTTCACAAACCGGAACAGGAAATGTGTGTATGATCGCAATCAGGTGAGAAATAAAAGAAATACAACAGCAGTCACATTAGCTGGCAGTTCCACTGAATAAACTTCGTCCTAGTACTGCTACTGAAGGTCGCATTACATCCACATGAGTCTCCATTGGTCACATTCTGTATGACTGTCTATTGGAATCGTGCAATCTCCGTTTTACGGCCGTAGTCTGTAAACCACCGACCGTGGAATCTAAGGAGTGCAGTTGTACCAGTCGCTGCAGTGTCCCAGATGCGCGTTCGGAGTTTTCCAGGTTCGATTATGATCTCACGGCCAGCTATATTAACTGTGCATCGTCGATATTTTCCGCGACTGTTGGGATGAGATGGGAATGTGGACCCACTTTAAATAAGACCAGACTGCTCCATGGCACATCGTATGAATCGTTCGCTGTTTACCCTTCTGTTCTGTTCTGCATATCCAATGCAGCTGAGAATACGTGAGTAAATAAATGAAGACAGTTAAGTCAGATATTGAAATTTTTTCATGACTGTACAGCCCGTAGTAGGCATAGGCCTCCTCAATGTTTACCGGACATACTGAACGTCAGATTGTGTTGGTGCGGTTCAGTTGTAGGGGCCGGGTGGTTGGGGTTCGAAACCAGGTGAGGGCTATAGACTTTCCCTTCTCTACACCCATCCAGACTGGTCCTGGGACTCACCCTACTTCCTCTACAGTGGGTAACGGGGTTCACTTCTGGGGATAAAAAGGCCAGAGTAAGGCGTTGACCACCCATCCCATATAACTCCGAAATTAAGAATGAGTAAAACCATGCCTCTACTCTCCCTCTGTGCCCTCATGGCTTGCTACGGGATGACTTACCTCTATCTCTACAATGCATATAGAGTACTCATTACAAGTAACTTTCACCCTCTCTTACATTCCTCCATTTCTTACACAACCTGCTGCTTTGCAATTTTCCAATCGAAACTTTTTGTATTCATTTGTCAACTCTCACATTCATGTTACACGTTCTCTCCAGCTCATCACCACATTACACAGTTTTTTTTTTTTTGCCTTGCTCCTGTTGGTTCTTTTCCGAAGTGTGTTTTATGTAGGTTTTACAGCCATATTCCTTGTCCCTCGTTCAACAGAAAAAAGTCCCTTTGTTTAGTGTATTAGGCCCATTTGTCATCCAACCGAAATTCAGTGACTTTATAGGCTATCAGTTCGTCCATTTTATATTAAGTTTGAATATATTTCAGTAGTGAGCTAGGAGATGAAACTTACGGACAGACAAAGCCTGCTCAGAAATAAGTGTTCATTATAGTTCTCATTAAAGGTTTTATTAAACTGCTTAGTATTGGTCTGCGTACATTTAAAGAACCCCACAATTCCGAAAACCCACGCCTAAACGTATTAAGTTGTAATGGTCCATAACCAACAGAAGGAAGCTGGTTCCATCTTAGTTTCAGGGAACTCTGTACGGTATGAGAGTTTTATCAATCATGTTTTATTGAAAAGAGATGCGATACATGAATTTACGTATCTGAAAAATTTATTACATAATTATTTACACCATGGAGCAGAGTCCTTCTTGAGAAGCTAACCGGTTTTCAACTAGTCAAGAAATTCCCCTAATTTTATGGAATCCGAAGTTTCATTACCGCGTTCACAAATGCCCGCCACCTGTCCCTATCCTGAGCCAGCTCGATCCAGTCCATACCCGCCCCCCCATCCCACTTCCTAAAGATCCATCTTAATATTATTCTCCCATCTAAGCCTGGGTCTCCCAAGTGGTTTCTTACCCTCAGGTTTCCCCACCAAAACCCTGTATACGACTCTCCTATTCCCCATACGTGCTACATGCTCCGCCCATCTCATTCCTCTTGATTTTATCACCCGAAAAATATTGGGTGAGGAGTACAGTTCATTAAGCTCCTCATTATGTAGTTTTCTCCACTCTCTTTTTAACTCGTCCCTCTTAGGACCAAACATTCTCCTCAACACCCTCTTCTCAAACATCCTCAGCCCACGTTCCTCCCTCCATGTTAGCGATCAAGCTTCACACCTATACTAAGCACCAGGCAAAATTATAGTTGTGCATATCTTAGTTTTTAAATTTTTGTGTAACAAACTGGAAGACAAAAGATTCTGCACCGTATGACAGCAAGCATTCCCTGACTTCATTCTCCTCTTAATTTCTTCTGGAATAGAATTTTGATTTGTTAAGGTTGTTACCAAACATTTGAACTGTTCCATCCTTTCAAAGGAAATATTATCAGTCTTTACACTGTGACTTCTTCCTACATTTTGATCTCGAGACATGACCGTGTACTTAGTTTTATCGGCATTTACTTCTAGTCCAATATCCTTACTAACTACTACAAAAGATCCTGCGTTTTCCTTAATAGTATGTACGCTTCCTCAAAATATATTAACACCCTCAGCTTAAACCAGAAGCTGATGTGTACCATTTAATTTCAAGCCATCCTGGTTTATCTCAACCCTCGTAATAGCATACTCTAAAGCAAAGTTGAAAAGCAATTGCGATAGAGCATCTCCTTGTTTCTAACCATTCCTAATAGGAAACATGTCAGGCAAATTCTTGCCTACCCGGATTCTGCTATTCGTTTCAGTCATCTTTACCAGTTTCATGGGAATACCAAACTCAATGATAATATTATATAAGACCTCAATCCTAACTGAATCACATGCTTTCTAGAAGTCTGTAAGAAGTGATGCACTGCTTTGTTGTATTCCCATTTTTTCTCAAGTATTTGACGAATGCAGAATATATGATAACTAGCTGACCTGTTGCGTCGAAATCCACATTGATGATCCCCAATAATTTCCTCTGCATGTGGAGTTAACCTTGAGAACAGGATGCTGGATACAAGTTTGTACGTAGTTTGCAAAACTGACATGCTCCTATAATTACTGCAATCTCTTTTATCGCCCTTCTTATAGATAGGTACAATGATCGACTCCTTCCACTCCTCAGGCAATTCCTCCTAACTCCAAGTATAAATAATAAGTTTATGGATCTCATAGCGAATTGTCCTACCACCTGCCTTAATCACTTCTACTGGGATTTGATCAATACCTGGTGATTTGTGACTTTTTAGCTTTTCAATAGCCAACTCAACTTCAAAGGCACTCGGCTCAGGCACTAGTGGTTCTGCTGTATGTATTTATGTCTGCCTAACATTATTAATCCCATGTACATTCAACAGCTGTAAGAAATATTCCCTCCACCTAGCCAAAATACTGTGGGAGTATGCAGGCAAATCACCCTTCTCATCCTTTACTATATTAATTCTAGACTGGTAAACCTTCTTCAAGTCACTGATGCCCCCATACAAGTCCATAATATTTTTTATCTTACTGTTAGGTCCCCAATTTTAGCTTGAAGATATTCCTTCTTTTTTTCCTGAAATTCCTTCTGGCTTCATGTGTTATATTGTTTAGATTATCTTCATTTTTTTGGCTTGGATTCTGTACCCACATTTTAGCTTGCTTCCTTTGATCTAAAAAACTAAACATTTTTCATTAAACCAAGGTTTATGCTACTTCAGTTCATGTAGACCTAGCCTCTCTTTAGCTGAGGTTATGACGTTCTCTTTAATGTTCTCCCAAGCCCTATAAATGTCCTCGTCATCACTTACGTTCTCCAAAGCTGCAAACTTGTTTGTAATCTCAATCTGATACTGTTTCCTAACTTCCAGGTCATTTAGCTGCCTGAGATTAAATCATTCTCCATTAAACTTCTGTGCCGCTTCTTTACTTACTGCCAGTCTTTCCCTTACATTTACAAACACCAGATAGTGATCGGTATCACAGTCAGCTCCCCTGAAATTTCGTACATCTAGTATACTCGGATGCCATTTCCTATCAATATGTGATCAGTCTGGTTGTGAGTCTTCCCATCAGGAGAGGGCCAGGTGTACTTATGAATGTTTCGATGTGGGAAATCGTGCTATTAACACCTAGATTTTTTATATGGCAAAGTTTATTATTCTAACACCATTATTGTTACTATCCTGATGTAGACTATCATTTCCAATTGTTTTGAAAATATTCTCTCTCCTAACTTTTGCTTTAAGATCTCCTAATAGAGTTTTCTTATGGTACTTAGGAAAATGATCGAAGACCTTCTCTAATTCCTTATAAAAACTGTCTTTTGAATCATTACTTTTCTCCTCACATGGTTCATGCATATTCAGAACAATGATATTACACCAGCGACATATGACATCCTATCGCTAACAAGCTCTACTCTCTTAACTGCTGATACTATTGTGCGGTATACAAAAACCCTGTTCCCAATTGATTTTCGTTTCCTTTTCTATAGAAAAATTATAATCCCCTTCCCTTACCATGCCTCCTTTGTCCCACCTAACCTCTGCACACCCACTAAATCTAATTTTTATCTTGCTAATTCCCTGGCTACTGCTGCAAATGAACCTGCCCTGTACAGGCTACTAACATTCTACGTACCAAATCTCATGTCCCTTTTTCGTTCCTTAGATCGTACCAAAGTGTCAGTCCAGGCCCAAGGCAAGTGTACGTGTTTCGCAACAAAGCCAGTATTTAAGGTGAGGAGTTGTTAGCACTCGCCCAACCCCCAAATCTGGAAGACAACCCCTTTTCAGCTGTCCGCGACTGCTTATTCTATATATTATAAGCTTCTCTACATATTGGAGGCCGTTCCTCCGTCCGCAAACTGAGGACGCGCCATACCGTGATGACAGGACCCACTCAGAACAGATAAAATTATTACACGTTATATTTAACAACACTGCAACAATTACAGACGTTATTCAGTGAAAAATAGCAAAAGGTGTAAACCTAAAATGAATCAAATCACATACTAATCACAATTTAGTATTTCGACGTTCATTTGGATGGTACGGATATCACCATAGACATCCTGGTTGGTACAGGACGTTTCCTGCCTATTGTTGGAGTCATGGAGGCTGTTCTTGAATAGGCATAACGGATCCACGTGTAGCTGATGTCAGTTTTGAAGACGATCTTGCCAAATGTTATCATATTGTTTTGTTAGATTCTTGCTTTTGCTGCAGAGACAGCGGCATCGGATATTGCCAGTTTAGTCCATCGTAACTTACGTTGATTAAACCTATCATAGGATATGATAGCAGGGACTTAAAGGAATGTTGTTTTCAGGGCGCGCAAACATTAAAATTCTGAACAAGCAAGAGATGTGGCAACGTCACCAGAGTCTGGTGGAAAATATTTAGTTCTCAGTAAGACGTGGCGTAATGGTGGCCTTCAGTTCATCTGAACAAGCAGCAACTTTGTTAAACTCTAGAATGTTCCTTTCTTACCTCTTTACTGAAATGGTGGTGTCCCACAGTATAAGAAATAAGAGAATAAACAGCAGCATTCATAAAATAACCTTGAATTAGAAAAACTATATTCTTATTCTGTTATATCTGACGGTCCACCTGGTTCATCTTTGTGGAGAGTGTAAGTAATCGTAGGAAAATAAGAAGTTCTATAATGGCCTACCCGTGTTAAAATAAAGAATGTGAACAGCACCAACATTATCAGCCCAACTTAAAGTACATATGCCCATAGGACCAGTAACCTGTAACATTGATGCATCGACGTATAGTGTAACCGAACGACTACTTACAGATTCGTAACATTTAAAAAATTTACCTCACACATGCATAGCTAAAAACTCTAGTCAAATTGCCCGTGAATTTGTACCAAAATTTCTTCAGATGTCAGACTCGTAACATTTGACAAATTGGTCTAAGCCTTACGTATCAATCTACCCGTTAATGACACTATTTCTGTCAATCGAAGGATGCTTACACACAACACTGTTCGTGATTTCAGGCTTCCTTCGCGAAGTAGATGAGATCTGCGCTTTTCTGGGATATTACGCAGCGTATAGTGGTAATTCCTTACCGACGTTTCGGGACAACCTTTTGGTCCCAGAAGAGTGCAGATCACACAGCACTGCTGATCACGTTATCAAGCGAAACTATGTCCTCCTATTGTAAAACCACTGCAATATCTGCAATAGAGTAAACAACTATAAACCGAAACAAGGGATGGCCATGGGCTGTCCCATGTCAAGTCTAGTAGCTGGAATCTTTTCTCAATACTATGAAAATTTCTATGTAAAGCATTATTCAAAAACAAGTCCATTCTATTTCATTGCAGATACACGGGTGGTACATTAATACCAGCCAACCACAGAAACACAGCTCAGCACCACGTACGACGAAGCATATTTCAGATTGACCAATGAACAAACATTAGAATCATTTGCTTGGATCTTGCCATTACTAGACAAGCCAACAGCCTTGACACTGACAAATTCCGGAAACCGGCTTACATCTAACAAAGCCATACGTTACAATTCTGCCCCCATCAAGGAATATAAACTAGCTACTTGTCGATTTAAGCTCAAAAGAAAAGACAAATTACCTGTTTTGTAAATGGAAACGAAACGGGAAATGGCAACCATAATTGATTCAGCCTCCGCCAACGGGTTTCCCTCCAACTGGCTAATGCAACTAGACAGACAAACCACAGCATAGAAACAAAACTTTTTCCAGAGCCACGTACAAAATCCCACGGATTAGAAAACCCTGGTAACAGACTTCAGACTACGAGAGTCACCAGGATATTTAAGGATATCAGTTGCTGTTAGTTCCGGCTGTGGGACACACAGTTATGTTGATAAATGTTGCAGTCTATTGCTGACTGAAGAATAAACTGTGGTCGTATTTAGTACATCTGTGAACACATGCACTCTCCCTGAAGATGGTGCTACGAGAGGAAACGAATGTCAGAAATTTATTTTTCCCCAAAATTATTGTAGTGTGTACTGTCGTTGGTAATTTTATTATTACTTGTATTCTGTAATCGGTAGATGTCTTTGGTGCAAACAATAGAAGACGGACTTCTATGTTTTGATATCTTGTAGGATAAGGAGTCTGTTGCGACGTTTTGGAAAAAGGTGCTGTCTCCATCCTCACTGTAACTATATTTGGTTTAGGTGGCTGCCTGATTGCTTGGGATGAAAAGATATACCGACTGTATGGAAGGGCTAGATCTGTCTACTTTTCGCTTTCCGTAGCTCTGATTGGTCATATTCCTTGCGACATTCCTACATAATCGATGCATTTCCTGCTCCCACTCACTTCGCTTCCACCTGAACTAAATTCAGTCATCTGAAGATGGAGGCAGCACGCCCCTCTGAAACTCCGGAAGAGAACTTCATAACCTGTTTGGTGTTATAACCCAGACGACCATCATTAGTACAACACTGGACCAGTAGTGAAAGTCTGATACATAAAACCTCTTCAACTAACAGTATCCGAATTTATCAACCCATCTGGTGCCAAGCAATGTCATCTGATACGATATTCCATCCCGCAGATTCTGTACCCTTCATTTGTAAAACTACTTCCATAAGATTTATTTTAATATAATATTCATATCTTCGACCTTATTAATTTCCAAGACGTTTCCCAACAAAACCGCTGCCTCTGCCATCGAATTTATATCTACAGCCCATCTAACTTTCATAACAAAACTGCGTCAGCTGTATAATTCACCAAATTTCTCATCATGCATTATCCTCAGTCTCCACTCACTTTCCTCTTAGATTCAAACCTTCTTTTTTCAATTTTTTTTTCTCTCCAAGCGACTGTTCTTATAAATAATGTATTTTAAGGCTCATAATCTTTGAGAATTCCTTTCTTCTTACACATGACGCTGCGTTACTGAACCATCGGATCCCGACACACTGTCCTGATCTTCAGGCATTGAAATGTCCAAGAATGTCCACACCGCTGCCAATACCCTTAATAATCCTTTTTGCCATTACATTACTTACGACATCCAAGTAGTTATTGCATGCTTACAAACAAAGAAGACGTTTGTGTTATTCATGTCGTGCGTATTCTTATATTCAGTACATCAACGAACAAACCCACTCAATAAAATAATATTTTATTGATTGCCTTTGTTGGTTGATATATTGCAACAAAATACAGCTTTGTCAGAATTGCATTTTAGTGTTTTTGCCTGTATGAATTATGCAGGGATATAATATTTCCGTATAGATTATTTAGCAGCTCAGCAAGTAACGAATATGTAATAAGATTTAATTTAATGAAGCTGTACTTTAGAATGCAGCATGCAGTAATAATTGAAAGTATAACATTAGGCAGAAGTACGCAATTTGCCAGCAATAATTTATATGTATTTCTCAACTGTCCCCTCAGTGCAACGTATCCTAACCATATGAACACCAAACAATAAAGTTAGAATGGTCCAAGAGCAGTTATGTTCGTACTAATGTAGAGAAAAATTCATACTCTTGCTGGCAGTGGGATCCAGGTCATCTGTACTTAGGTGACTGAGATACTTCATTTATGCAGGTAGCTCATAACTATAATATAATTTGTGATCAAGTGAAATTCCCCACAGGGACGGTAGTAACTAGGCCAACTGTATGAAGCGTAATGTATGTAGAAATTAATATACTTTGAGCCCTCTACGCCAGCTCTCTCCTACTTATACAACGGTAGAATTTTAACTCAGAACATTTTATCCTAAAATTCTTCATGCTTAAAAAATTCCAAGTTTTCATGAATAGTAGACAAGTTTCGTCACATCTGTGTGAGTTTGTCGATCTACGACAATTTGGTTTTGTTTGTTGTATTAAGGATAGAATATTTTATAACGCCTTATTTGCCAATCCGTCATTCACTGACGTGTAAACGTACCAATACGTAAGTAACTTATATAATTGTCCACTACCCATTTGTAAATTTTCTCCTTCTATACGAAATGAAACTTAACCTTCTATTTCTTGTCTATTTAAATTTAAAAAAGATAGAATGTTAGACATTTCAAACAGTAGCATTTGAGGATTACAAATTTATCACAAACGGGCCTGTGATATCGTGGGACAGAAACCTCCTGGTCACACGGCCTATCACGTTGTTAAATACCATTTAAGTTAAATATGTTGTAAAAGTCCCCCATTGAGATATATCTAGCCTATTATAAAGTTAAAATGAATCAAATGAATTCGAGGTATAATGTGGGGCGTTGGGAAGATGACGTTTTAATAGGCAGTGTGTGTGTTTCTGACGTCATATTGTCCTGATAGTTACGAAAGCGAAAAAAAAGTATTTAAAATGAGATTTTTCTTTAACATGAACATCTTCATAAAAAAACCGTAAAAACTTAGTGGATTTTTGAAAGTTACGAAAGAAAACGCAAAGCTTCACCTACCTGAACCAGTGCTGTGACAAAAACAAAAGTGACTATTATGGTTAGACTTCGGTATGCACCGCCGTGTTTCTTTGATCCTTCCATCGCGTCACACGATACGTTTGTCCACACTCTGCACTCTGTCTTACTATTTACTGGCACTGCACACCCTATTGTATCTTCTTTTGTTTGTTACAACAATGTCGTTATCGGTTATCTGACGACACATCTTTCATGTTTCTTTAGTTTCAGTTAAATTACAGACACACGGTATCGTGAAGTCACCTTCGATAATGTGTGCTGAAATGTGAAGTCTTCAGATATCGTTAATATGTTTAAATTTTATGTTCACGTAACAGTATTTCTTAAGACACGCGTTTTTCATTTATGGCAACGTGTACAATAGCCAACTATTCACTTTCACAGCTCGCCAACAACTGAAGGCTACAAAGAGTGGTACAGGTACAGGTGGTCTTGCCTCACCAAGCGCGTTCCTCTACTACTCGTTTCGCGCACATAAACCCGCTCGCAGCACTAACGATGTCTCACGACGCGTAGTCAGCAGCGAGGAGTACGACCACAAAGAACGCCAGTCACTCGTTTCTGAGTGGTGTAAATTCAGATTTGTCCCTCTGTTTGAGGAACACAAATGGCAGAGTAAAGGCTTAGTCCATGGATTCTGAATATTGTCATTAGAGAGAATCTGGTGGCAAGCTTCAGGCCCCAGCGTTATTTTCCGCAGGGAATCAGCCTGTCATATCCCCAGGGCACGCGACTGCATGTGCCGCACTGCCGCTCTGGGCCTGGAGAGGGGTGTTTGGAGTCCGTCATCACTGTCGTAGCCTAATTCACTATAATGACTGAGCTGCTGCGTTACCTTATGGATTTTATAACAGGTGTTACGCACATGTGCGTATTTTATGGACTGAAGGCATTCAGCCACATGGACAACCGAGGAAATGCACACATGCCAAACGGCTCCGGAGTGACTGATAATTTTTTTAATTATCTAAATCCATAAAACGTACAAATTATCTAGACCATTCAAAATGTATTGTTTTTTCTGCAGCTGTTGTTAGAAAATACTTAAGCTTCGATAAATGTTTAGCGAGTTTCTTTCGAGATGTGGAGCATATCTTCATATGAATTACGAAAAGCGACTGTTAACTTCGTCATATTCGTCCGTCCGCATGAAACAACTCGGGTTCCCGGACAGGACGCAGATGACAATACAACACCTTGCGTGCGCTTTGCGTGCTGGGTAACTAAGGCTACAGACACACGCTCAGAATATGCAATACTTATTGCTTTTCCACTGCACAATGGTTATGAGCGCCTCAGTGTTACGTTATATGTGCATTGCCTGTCTTGTTTTATTTTGAACGAAGGCGTGAACGGACCGACAAAAGTTAAGCAAATTCCTAACGTCGGTTTTCGTTGAAATAAGTTTCGAGGTTCTAGATTTGTTCTGTGTGTGCAGAGGGAGAGACAGATGGACTTGATGAAGGTAGCGTGAACCTACAGACGCACAGAGGTATTTTTGCAACTTTTTGTCACGAACATTCGGATACTAATTTGGTAATTACAAACCAGTAATTGCGAGACAAATGACACTACCAATAACCGTATTGCACCTCATATGTTCAGAAGCTTACTTGTATTTACTTATAGCTCGTTAAATATTTATTTAACACATTACAATTGTTTTTAAACAAACTTATTCAGTATCAATGAAGTAAACAGCTTACTTCATATTGCTTAAGCTTACAATTTTTGTTACTACAAGCCGGTCTTTGAGAAATCTTATTGTGACAATTATTTTTGTTTAATTAAGTAAATTTAGGATGTGGCGCACAATTGAGAGCTACGCACCAGAATTAATTTGCACGGAAAATTTCAGCGTTAGCCGAAGGTGTCAAATTTCCTCAAAATCCAAAAAGTGCTTTCGGAGATGAAACTTTTGGATTGACAGACACGGTCTCCTGATTACGCATTCGTTATATAACTCACAGAACGCATAAAAGATTCAGTGTAGGTTCTCGCCAGTAGCATGCTATACATATGGCAGTTCGAAATAATTCGGTTATATCTGTATTTGAAACGCAGTACAACGGACTGACACACGCATCTCGCCTGTGTGGTTCAACAGTAGAAACTCCTAAACGTTCAGCAGTAATTAAGTCTTCTCCAGGTTAAAAGTGAATGCTTTACTAATCGTTAAGTTGATAAATACTTAACGAAGCTCCACGTATATTTCTTGTTCTTGAACGGAATGTGACCCAAGGGAGACAGTCTTCACGGATGCCTGTACTGGACACACCCATGTCATGCGTACGACATCCATAAATACACTTATGTCTAGATTCCGTTGCGTGTCTGTTCTTTAAACACTCTGGGACTCAGACGTGTTCCAACTAGTAGAACAAAAACTTACTCATGTTCGTTATCTAGCTTTTATTGCGGACGTAACATGCGTAGTACTGAGTCAACAATCCATTCCGCTGTTGCCCGGTGGTTTGTATTCTAGCCGATTGTTAAAAAGGTCCCTGGATTGATCCAGAGTGTTACCACTGCCATGAAAAATATAGTAGTAACTTCTATGCGAGTATAAAAGCCTATCTGTAGAAGGGAGTAAGGCGAATTCCGTAATAATATCAACATAGGTAGTACGTAAACCAAACAGATTTTTGTTAGCGTTGTCAGTAAATTTATTAGCTTCATCAGTGAATGCGTTCACTGACGAATCTAATACAAATGTGTTGTAATTCACGGTAACACATAAATACACACACACACACACATATATATATATATGTATATGTATATATATATGTCAGTATTAATATGTTACGGCTCAAGGGGATAGAATCCACACAAATTGTTATATTTCAGCTGCCATCATCAATAAATACAAGAATTTAATTGAAATGCATTGTTTAAATTTAGAAGTAATTAAGGAATCAGCAAATATCAAAATTAAAAACGCTCCTTCAGGGTCCAAATACACATAATAGAAAAGCCAAAAAGTACTTATCAACCTTCACTGACGAAGCTAATAAAAATGTGTTGTAGTTGACGGATAATACATATGATATTGATACGTTACATCACAAAGGGATGAATTCAATAAAAATTAAATTCCGTAAAGTTTGTCACTTTTTCATGTTTGAAATATTATTATGCGTGTTTTCATTATGTATAATTATCCTTCTTTCCAAAGATACACACTACTGTAGGTCTGACATCAATGCAGTTGTGTTCTTTATCATATCTCTCAAATCTCAAAAGCTCTGCTCCTTTTGTGTCGGTCACTTTGGAACCATTCAATCAATTTCACTTCCGTAACAGGTGATAAGCTCCTGTGAGGCCCTGTGTAGCAGACACTAATATAGCAATACGCAGTCATCCCACGAAGCAATTTTAAATTAAATTTGTATCGGACATGATAAAGTTCTGGATTTAATGCACTTACAGCACACACGTATCGTTTAATTGCAAGTCTAGACTGGCATTTAACACAAAATTCTCATTCTGGCCACAGACATTTAACATGTAGTATACTTAACACTACAGATATCTGGTGTCTGGGGTACAAGGGTGAACAGTCTTTGCTTTTGCACGGAGACCTAATGATTTGAAGATATGCTACTGGTTACTGGCGGAGGCCTTCTCCGTCTTCGTCTTACTTACAAAAACGAGAAAAGTAATATTTTATGTGACATCGTGTCTGGAATGTAGATTCGCAGCTCTGCACTTGAATGGCGGACAGAATTTATGTATGGTTGTCGAAAGCCAAACCTGTCAGCATAACAAGAATATAGCACAATGGCATATCGTGTTGGTTAAAACGTACACCATATTTCCGGGAAGTCGCTTGCCCTACTCGGTCAGGTTTCGAGTCATTTTGAACCCGGAATTTCACAGTTTCGTGATTCTTCCTGCTACCAAGAGAATTCTATGATCGTACCTTTCTATAAGCTATAACCACTTTTCCACATCTCCTATTTGTCTTCCAGAAAGCTGCGCCGTTGAGAAGACTTTGTTAAATAAAGTAAAGTCGAACACTAGTTAAGAGGAAGCCAATCAGCGGTAAGTTAGTTGTAGGACTTACACCCTGTCGGATTTTTCCTGTGTCCGTAGCTAACGCAAAGAGTTCTGTTCACGATATTGTGTTTACCCAGGGCTCTGGTGTTTACCGATTGGCCAACCCACATTGTATCCACAGCAAAGTTTCACAGCCAATGGCTGCAACACACTGACTTGTTTTATTAATGGTTTTGCGAGTTTATCTTGAAACCACCATCGCTGTCTCATTAAGCCAGAGTTAGTCACTCTTTATTCCTGTATAACTTCTTTGTCTATTGTTTACTTTTTTTCTATCTCTCATTTCACTCTCAGTTTTTTATGTCTCTCTCTGTCCAAGCTTTGTCTTTCTTCCTTTTTTGTGTACTGTTGGCGGTACACAGACTGTGATAATTTGGATTTCCGAAGCTGTGACCTTAAGAGGAAAGGAAAAAGTCAGGCCCCTATAGGACTGGCTCTCCCTAGGGAGAATATTCATCCTTTTGATATCAAGGGCCACCGGGGTTTTACCAAGGTACGTCATAAAACTTTGTATTGTCAAGTTCTAGTTATGTGTTTTTAACTTACTTTCTTCGTTACTTAATGACCTAGACCTGCAGCCCAATTGTATCAATATGTCCTTATGTCTCTGGGTCTTTGCCTACCTTCCACACTTGTTAGTTTAGAAGACTTAGAGAGATAATAAAGAACCCTCTTACTGTGCAAGATATGACGTTGGAAGGCCCTCTGACGTCTTTTTACAACCCCAAAACAAATTAGCAAACAGGTTTGTGTCCTATGAACTTGTGCTGTGGGTTTGACTAATATCACACGCTACGTTCTGATATGTAATAGAGTAATGATATTTTTTCCTTATTTTTTAATTTTTTTTTATATAAATGTAGAGATGTATCCTCCTCTCTTTGAAGATCGCCAGCTTTTTCAAAACGTCCATTTTACCATTTCCATTACGTCAAAATTCTGAAATCCGTATCTTGAGTCACTACTTCTTATATCTTCGCTTTCACAGTATTCATGTTAGAAGGACAAATTACAGAAGGTTTGGGATTTTGTAACAAAGTGACAATCCTCCCTCTTCCCCATATCGAGTGTCTCTTACTTTAATCATACCTGTTCCTTTTAGCCACTCTTCTCTTATTTCTCATGTCTCTATTTCTTTAAACTTACGTCTTTGTGTATAGGGCGAATTGCAAGGGAGCAGCAGCCTTCCATTTGAATACAGCGTCATTGAATAAACGTGGCGTGGTTTATTTATCTCCGGCCGGATCCAAAGGATGGCTACGCTGCGTTAAAGCCAGACACGATTTAGCTTCAAAAACCACTTTAAAAATTCCTCATTAACTACACAGTTGCATCTTCACGTGGCATGCTTTAGCCGCAGGCGATGAGCATCGGACCTACCGCTGTGGGGAAAATGGGTCTACATCCTTCCTCTAATATGAAACATGCCATTTAACTTACTTTAATTATGTAGTATGCTTTCGTTTTTATAATGCAAGATATTTCAGTTACAGGCAAAAATTGTTTACTTTCAAAACACAATTTCCGTCTCAAGTATTCGTAATTAGAATAGTTTTTTCCCATGACGCAAGCGCCCACGATGGGCCAGGGTCTACTCATTGTTGAGGCTTCACGATCACACTCAGACACACCACACACTGTAGGACTCCTCCGTACGAGTTAACAACCCGACGCACATGCCTCTACTTGACAACACAACACTCACAAGAGACACGCATCCACGCCACTCAGCGGGTTTCGAACTCGCAGTCCCAACAAGTGAGCGGCCGCAGACTCAAGCCTCAGACCGCGCGGTCATTGGGATCGGCAATTATGACAGTACAAAACTGAACTCATTTTACTCGCGAAATATTCACATGCCAGTATTGTGAGTCACTTTTCCGATGTCCATTAAATTTAATTGCCTCCTCCATGTCGGTACACGCGACTTTTTCGTTTGCCTTTATGCGTAAAGTAGGCAGTCAGCAACTCGTATACAACCGTAATGGCAACATGATTGAGAGACGATAAAAACCAGCGCGCAATACCATATACCTTACTGTACGACCCATTATTTCTGTGTTTCGACGCCATAATATAACCTTTCCAATTGACAGCATCGTTGAATAAAAGCACTTTTCTCTCTTTCTGTCACACATTTCCATGGTATATTTAGCAAATTCGATTGGTCATACGGTAAGAAACGGAACTATTTGTTCAACAGAAAGTGTCGAATGTGACGTCACAATTCTTTTATTATGTTTCGACGCCTGTGTGCTCACAACACCAGTTAACAATGTCTTGTGTCAACGTCACATCGTGAAAGTTCCGATATTCGTGGTTATTTTATACTGGGAGGATAATAACTTTTGTGGCGCTGGACAAAATTTCTTGCTCTTAAGTTGCAAAAAAGAAGTCTCTAAATATTTATCTTCACATAACCACGCCACTCTCTTGTGTACATTCAGCTCGTTAAGAGCTTGACTTACTGTTTTGACGTTTTGCTGACCGTGCATCTCAGTATATTTATCTCAGTAATCAACCAACTTGATGCACAACATTTTTGTTTTACAATAAGTTTATTTCATGCTTCTACATGTTTCGAGCACATGTGCTTATCACCTATAGGCGTGATGATACCAGAGGCTGTGTAATGCAATTTTGACCTCCTGATGATGAGCACATATGCTCGAAACATGTAGAGGCATGAAATAAACTTATTATAAAACAAAAATGTTGTGCATCAAGTTGGTTAATTACTGAGATAAATTGACTTACTGTCTTTTCAGGATACGTTGCACAACTGTAGCTGTCTCAGTAAATGTAATTTATTCCTTTTTGGGTAATTCTCCGGCGTCTGAGTTCTAATTGCCGACGTTTCGGAACTCACTATCGGTTCCATCTTCATAGGCAGGTGAATGAAGTATCAAAAACAAGATTGTCTCAGTAAAAATGATTTAAATATCTTAAATCTTTCAGTTACCGTTATATTAATTATACGGTAAAATATGTATTAGTATATAAATTGCTACACTTTTCGCACACTTTATAGGCGTGTTTGCATTACCTGTCACAAGCTCTCCATCTACTTCCACTTCGACAAACTGTGAACGGATTTTAATTAAATTCAATACTAAATACATAAACACACAGAGATATTTAGTCACTTCAGTTTCTTGGAATTTGACAAAAATCATGGACGAATTTCTGCGATCACCGCCAATGTAATTCGTAAAATATATATCGGTCCCAAAAATTTACCGAAAAAAAATAGTTGAGAAGAGAGGGTCACGCATTTTGTACGCGATATGTTATTTTTCCGTGTGTCACTTTTCTGAAATTATTGAAGAAGCGACGCTACTCCTACATTTAAAAAAATGGGACCACCCGACATTCGTTCTGAATAGTACTGCTACTACTAGGCCAAAACAAAAGAAATCTGGATTATATTTAGTCTGCTCTGAAGTGGGACTTCATATTGTTTTAATGACACTTTTTTTTCCAGTAAGACTTTTAAGCATACATCCAATAAAGTACAAGTATATAGGGCCTGCATATCGATATTAATTATTTTTATTGATTTTATCGTGTAATAACAATGAACAGTGACGTAATGTTGATTTTTCATTAATTTACTGTACAATTTTAAATTTGATTGTGGTTTATTATCAGACCCTTAATTATTGATTTGTACATAAGTAGTTTCACCAGCAATATATCTGTCGTGTAAAAATGTAAAGACATATTTAAATTACTTGAATTTATTGGTACTCCTTTGAATCACAAATTTTACACAATTTCGAAGAGAGAGTCGATAGATGTCAGGGAATGTTTGTGCGTCTATAGGCAATAACGGACTGAACACGCCAGAACTGTAGAGTTAAGCGTTTATGCCCCATTTAGTTCATAAGAGATTTAATGAGTTTGCTGTTATATAATTTTAAGAGCTTTCTTTGCGATAATTTGAGTAAAAAAGAATGTTTTGACCTAAGAAATAGGGATTAACAGGAGAGTTTTTGTAACGAAAATTTATTCAGGCATGTAGTTTAATTTTTATCAAAATTTCTGGGGAGGGTTGCACCTCTGCAGCCCGTATGGACGAGTCGCACTCGATCCCAAGAGATCTGTACTAGTAACCAAGCTCATAATATTTACAGAACAGGTAACGTGTGTTAGATGTAGACTTAACCTTTATACGGTGTAAGGGTTGGATGCTGCAGAAAGCCTTGTGTTAGCAGGAACATCGCCGGAAATACGTATTTACGACTCTAATTATTATTATTATTATTATTATTATCATCATCATCATCATCCACATTCCTTACTTCACAGCAGTTTTTCCGGTTCTCAAAACGTACGATTCTCACCAACCAAGCACTACTTATTCACTGTTCTACCACAAACTATCTGACTATACGGCAGGTATTAAGGATTACTGGTAGGCCTATCTGTATCAGAACATATGGAGGGGGACGGAAACTAAGCAGCTTTAAACTTTCGTGTAATTTGTTTGTAACAATGCCACACCGCTGTGTGCAGTACTAATGGCATTATACAGACAGTTTTCATTTGCCATATTCCTATTAGCTCTCCCTTCAAGTCCGTATA
>Ga0123357_10002967_pt1 | contig 19184 bp, 17 predicted proteins | sample TergutEmb28metaG_FD_89873 | JGI IMG/M metagenome (GOLD analysis project Ga0123357, IMG submission 89873) | Embiratermes neotenicus P4 segment gut microbial communities from Petit-Saut dam, French Guiana - Emb289 P4 | ecosystem: Host-associated > Arthropoda: Insects > Digestive system > Gut ...
AAAAAGTAGGGTGGTGTTCTGCTGTGAGACATTGATTTTTGTAGGAAGGGGCGCGCTTCGTGGGGGGTGTTTTTTTATTACAAACCCCCCCCCCCCCCCCCCCCCCCAAAAAAAAAAAACTAATGACACTCATTAGTATTTTTTGTACAAATAAATCATATGACGTTCTAATATGACAAGTTTTGTAATTTGTTTTAGGAAGAGAATTAATGGCACTTATCACATTTCTTTATGGCAGTAAACACTTGGTTTAAAATGCTATTGAAATTAAAGTGACTATTAATAAGGGACAAAATTAAAAATGAAGAACACAGTACAATCACATGAAAATATCCACTGCTGAAATAGCATCAGGACATCAGTGATGAGCAAGGCAGCCTAATAGAATGGAAAATCAAGGAGTTCAAACACGATCCGAGAAAAACAAGCACAAGCAATAGAAGGATTTCAAACGAAAACATGACTTAACATAATGTGTGAAGAATGAATTAAGTTTTCCATATTATCATATCTTGCTTTATGAGACAGCAGAATGCAACAACTAACACTACAGCACAAAGTGTATACATGTATATAAGTCAATGGCATTTGCAGTTCCTGTCTCACTTGTGATACTTTCTTTTTACTGGTTGTGTAAATCATTCCTACCTGAGCTTATTCCAGAGCAGCTGACTGGAATTTGTACAGTCAGAAGGCCATGTTGCCTCCAGAACAGCACGATTGTAGAAGCCATAAGTGATAGCGTTGGGTTGAATGCCACTTCTCTTCATCTGCGACAACAGCTTAACAGCCAGCACAGGCTGACTGTACATACCACACAGCTGCATCATGACGCGGTAACAAACCTGACGCAGCATAAACAGTCATCTTTAGGACTTGAAAAACATAGCTGCCTGCTCTGATTCTTTCACCAGAAGTGACAGCCAAATGGTGTGTTAGGACATGCCCAGACTTGTGTATTCTACCACAATGTAACAGCGTAACATAACCGTGCAGGATTCTGCCCACGCTGAGTTTCTGTTCAGACAAGACAGTGTACATTCTGGCAAATGAGTAGTGCATTGTGATCTACCAACTATTTGCTGCAACTACTGGGTAGATATGAGAGTGTCAGCTCCACGTGAAGATCTCTGTGAACACAGAACATGTCCAAACTAGATCTAGCGACATCATGTACATCCTTTGATGCGCAATGGAAAACTGACAGCGGGTGCATCATCCCACAGGTGAACCAAACAAAGCGAATGTTACACCAAAACCATCAAGACCTGAAAATCCCTGCTACATTACACTATTATGTTGTGGCAGAATGGTCAAGTCTGGATGCGGCCTGACATCATCCATGTTACAAAATGAGCATATGAAGTAGCTTACCTCATCCGTAGGTTGCAGCTTCATCTTTTGTATTTTGACTAGGAACTCATATGCTGATTGAAGACATGCTGGAGCCTTTGATCCAGACTGCATGGCATAACTTGGCAAATGTATAAACCACAAGCTGTTCACAGAGAAACATCACATCTGTAACCTGCAGCACTTCACAGCATACTCTGAACAATAACAAAACGGCTAATGGTCCGTAACCCTCGGAAAAAGCTAGGCTGCATGTCTAACACACAACCCACATTGGTCACACATACGTACTGTCTGATAATGAACAAATCATAGTAAAACAATGACAATGGCCTCTATGACTACATGTTAATTGTGAGTGGTAAGCATGACCCTACAATACAAAATGATGAAAAAGGACACTTCCCGTGATAGTTAAAATATTGGAAGACTAAATAAACTCCAAATTTTTGTTTCGTGTTGTTATACACAATGAAGCGCTTTCACAGCTCTGAGGTGGCAATGTAATTACCGCATTGCTTGAGCTGAGGTGTAAGTGCATTATTTTCTGCTCATGATTCTGAAGTCAGTTTCACCAGTATTCATGGTGAATGGAACAGTATGTCACCGTAAAAGACAATAAAATACTGTATGTATCTAATGTTGGGCAAAAAGCATAACTGTATTCTTTTTATTTCTGGTCAACAACATGAACCACTTAAAAGAGAGAATTATTATTGGAACAGTTAATAAGCTCATGGAAATGTCTATGAAGGGGAGTACATCCTAGGACTCTAAAGATGGAAGCAATGTGTTCCCAGACTTTTACCAGACTACATGGCATCACAACTAAGAAGAGAGCATTCTACAAACTGCTGCAGTATTCAGAACCTGAAAGGCCAAATGTTAATATCGAAGGTAAAGTTCAACCTAGAACAGTGCTAAGACCCAGAGGGGAGTAGAGGTATAGCTCTATTCTTTCTTGAACCTTGGCGCTAGATGGAGGTGGGTAGGTGCACATACTCCTTACTTACTCCATGGAGCAGAGTCCTTCTTGCGAAGCTAACTGGTTTGCAGCTAGTCAAGAAATTTCCCACATTTTATGGAACCCAAAGGTTCATGACCGCATTACATTCAATAGCTGGGAGAAATAGTTCCTCCACCTAGCCAAAATACTGTGGGAGTCTGTATCCAAATCACCTTTCTCATCCTTCACTATATTAGTTCTTGGCTGATAACCCATATACAAGTCCCTAATTTTTTGATCTTAATGTGAGTTTCAAATTCCTCAATTTTAGCTTTCAGATATGCCTTCTTTTTGTTCCTGAAATGTCTGCTAGCATCACACCTTACATTGTTCAGATTATCTACACTGCTTTAGCTTGGTTCGTGTATCCACTGCATTTTAGCCTGCTTCCTTTGATCTAAAAATCCTGAACATTCTTCATCAAAACCATGATTTATGCTGCTTCTTTTCATGCAGAACTAGACTCTCTTTAGTTGAGGTTTTTGACGTTCTCTTTAATGTTCTCCCAAGCCCTATTTATGTCCTCACCAACACTTAAGTTCTCCAAAGCTGCAAACCTGCTTGTAATTTCAATCTGATACTGTTTCCTAACCTCCAGCTCATTTAGTTCCTGAGATTAAATCTTTCCCCATCAGACTTCTGTGCTGCTTGTTTACTTACTGCCAATCTTTCCCGAACTTTTGCAACCGCCAGCTAGTGATCAGTATCACAATCAGCTCCCCTGAACCTTCGAACATCTAGTATGCTCAAATGCCATCTCCTATCTATCAATATACGATCAATCTGGTTGCCAGTCTTCCCATCAGGAGAGGGCCAGGTGTACTTATGAATGTTTCGGTATGGGAACAGCGTGCTCTCTACAACTAAATTTTTTGACGTGGCAAAGTTTACTATTCTAACACCACTATCATTACTATCCTGATGTAGACCCACATTCCCAATTGTTGGTTTGAAAATATTCTCTCTCCCCACTTTTGTATTAAAATCTCCTAATAGAATTTTCATATGGTACTTAAGAAAATTATCAAAAACCTGCTCTATTTCCTCATAAACACTGTCTTTTGAATCATCACTTTTCTCCTCACTTGGTGCATGCACATTTAGAACAATGATATTACACCAGCAACCTCTCAGAAATATATATGACACCCTATCGCTAACACACTCTGCTCTCTTAACTGCTGATACTATTCTGTGGTGTATAAAGAATCCTGTCCCCAATTGATGATTTTCATTTCTTTTCCATTGAAAAAATTATAATCCCCTGCTCTTACTGTCCCCTCTTTGTCCCACCTGACCTCCTGCACACCCACTAAATCTAATTTATATCTAGCCAATTCCCTGGCTGCTGCCATAAATGAACCTGCCCTATACAGGCTCCTAACATTCCATGTACCAAATCTCATGTCCCTCTTTCGTTGTTTAGGTTGTACCAAAGTATCAGTCCAGGTCCAAGGCTTTGTCTGTTAATATTTCATAACAAGATACGTTTCAATGGGGAGGAGTTGTTAGCATCTCGCCCAACCCCCAAGCTGGACGACCACCCCTTGTTGGCTGTCTGTGACTGCTTATTCCATATATTTGCAGCTACCCTCCATATTGGAGGTTGTTCCTCCATCCACAACCTGAGGATGTGCCGTGCTGTGGTAACAGGGACCTTCTTATCACATGGGGGAGGTGCATGTGGTATGTGAAATATGGCAGATATATGTGGGAATTCAGGGATGGGTGCTAAATACTTTAGGCTTCACGCAGTATGCTTGAGGGGTAAAAAGTCTTACTATGGAGGATAATTTTACCTGTAGCAGGTGGTGAGCAAACATTTGGCCCAAAGCTCAGGTGTTTCTGCATGTTTTCGAGCTAGTTTTTGAGCTGACTTGATCTCGTGCTTTGTTCGTCGGGCCATCGGACTACCTGGCAAAACCCCACTCAGCCGTGACACTGCATTGTGAAAATTTACTTCTTTCCGACTGAAGAGAAGGGGATCCAGCATAAAACTCTGGAAAATCAGGCCATTATTGAAATAAAAAAAATCTACACTAATTTCTGGACCTCACATACAAAAAAACATCAATGTACCTAAATTTAAAATGCTACTAAAAATAAGACTTAACACACAAAATACACAAAGGAGAAGCACCACTCTTTCCAGTAACATTTTCCAAAAAATATACACACATACACACACCTGAAATGGATGCAATTTTTAATTTCCTTCCAACATGCAAATTACCAATATAAAACAATTGCTATCACAACAGCGCGCTCCTAACTTCCAAAACATGTACATTTGCCACCAATCCTGGAGTATTTCTACACTTGTATAGGAGGGCAGTTGCATGCAGCAATCCAAAATGGCATATACATCACACACAGACAATAAACAATTAAAGCCCCTTAAAAAAAAACACTCATAACATTTCACTAATGTCTACAACACATTACTTAATCAATTCCATAACAAAAGAACCTACTCATACCAAAGTGTGCCATTGGACACCATCCTGAGCAAATTCTAACAACCTCCCATTACCCAAAATTCATCTCCTCTTTCCTTCAAGTAGCTATTTTTCTCAACAATAAAAGGCACAGTTGTCCCTGTCCACACCATAAAGGCATATAGGAGGGAAGAGGTATCACTCCACTTGTTCTTTACGTCAGCATTGGATGGAACAGTGGTCAACTTCATGCCCCAGTTGCTTTACCCCCAGGAAAGAACCCTGGTAGCCATTGAATAGGAGGCTGGATGCAGCTCAGAGCCAGTCTTAGGAGTTGAGGATAAAATAAAACCCCTGCCCTGTTAGAATTTGAACCCTGGATCTACCTGCAGCTAGTTGCTAACATTACATATTAAAACTGTGCATGTGCTTCTCACTATCCCACATGTAGTTCACCCCAGGTGTGCACAAATCCCACGTGTCATGTGTAAGGTGATAACTTGTATTTTCAGCACAAACATTTGCAGTTTCTTTTTCCCATGAAAAAATGTGTATTGGTTCACATGCACCCGGCAGAAAGAACCAGAAAACAGTGTGGTTCACAGGTCACTCCAGGACTGTGAGTCCACAGTATGGAGCGTGCTTCATAATACACTTCCGACACCTAGAATGTGCAGGCTGCTTCTAGATTTTTGGAAAATTGGTGGTCCCTCTTTTATTTTATTATTCTAACATTACCTTGCACACCAATAAATAAGAATCAATAGTTCAGCAATAATCTGATATGATGTATACAATATAATTCACTGTTACAGTCTTCAGGGATGAAATACCATGAAGTTTGGTACATAAATGCAAATGTTTCAGAGGAACATACTGCCTTCACCTTCAGGGTAGGACAGTGCTGAAAATCTCCTACCCTGAAGATGGAGATTGCATGGCAACACATTCCAGAAGACCATGATCTTGGTTGTAGCCACCATGGGAACCTCTGAGCTTTCATACAACCTGCCTGGTTTCAAAGAAAAAGATTTCTATGTGGAACTCACAAGAAAATTACACCAGGAACATAACACACACACACACATGAAATGTAACATAAAATACAATGCAGAAAATGGGTCATGTGAGCAACAGCATTTTGTATCTAACATTTCAGAAATATTTTATTTTAATTGTATAACTCCCTGAACAAATTCATTATACATTTAATTGTCACACCAACAAATGCACATACATAAAATTTTTTACATTAAAACATTTAAAATCGCTCCAACATGTTTCGATCCTAAGATCATCTTCAGGGAGCTACAACTGTTCCTTGCTAAAGTCACATTTTTAGAAACACTCACTGATTAATTTCCTTATATTAACTTGGTGCTGTGGCAGCGTGTCGTATTGTGTAAGTTGTACGCTGCTGAGAATGCGCCTGACTGTGGGTGTGTGTCGTGTGTTATGCTGCATGAGACTCACGCATTCTCAGCAGTGTACAACTTACATAATACGACATGCTGCCACAGCATCAAGTTAATATAAGGAAATTAATCAGTAAGTGTTTCTAAAAATGTGACTTTAGTAAGGAACAGTGTAGCTCCCTGAAGATGATCTTTGGATCAAAACATGTTGGAGCGATTTTAAGTGTTTTAATGTGAAAAATTATATGTATGTGCATTAGTTGGTGTGATAATTAAATGACTCTATGAAATGCATGGTGCAATGATAAAGAAAATTAATTATACAGTCTACAAGGCCTTCCAATATTTTGTTAAGAGTAAAACAAATTTTAATTCACGAGTCTTTGTGTAACAGTTTTCAAGTAATTAACTTTATATTCTGCACTGCCACTTCCATTCCACCCTTTGAAAATATAAACCACTACACTACATAAGAAAACTACTCTGAACAAAACACGTAGAAGTAAAACAATTGAGGTACTGTTCTCACAAAACTCACAACCACACATTATTTTACATGAGATTCCAGGAATAAAACCATACTTTCTGCCTCTTTGCTTTCATCACAACACAATCATCTTCAGGATTACCTACCTGCATGCTCTACACCATACGCATACAATCTTTTTATGGGAAAGGGCCACACCCATTATTGTGGGCTGGTTTGCGGGCCACATGTGGAAAAATAACAATAACTGGTATACTTAACAGCCTAAATTATTGTGTAATTTTTATAGAATATGCATAATTTACAATGTGATCACAGGCCACATAATAGAACCTAGTGGGCTGCATATTGGAAACCCATCCTTTACACTCTACCCACATGAACTTCTCAACCAAGAAGAGCAGGGACAACACATCTGAGAAAAAGAGAGATAAACATAAAAGACAGCAATATGAATAACATGGTAGTAACGCAAAGTTATGAACAGATTTCACGCTGCAAGTTGCAGTAAATATGAAATTACCACCATTTATTAACAAGGGGACAACCCATAAAATATCAGTTTTACAGGAGAAGCAAGAAGGTGGCTCTGTTTTACATATGAAAAATGTTGTGAGAGGCAAGATATCCCTCACCTAGCTTGTTCATTCTTGAAGACGAAGTTTTCATCTTTTCACATACCATAGAGGACCATTAATTGAATGATTCATTATACGTAACTCAATTTAGCTCAAAGTGGCTGTTAGCCCTTTTTTTTACAAAACAGGGGGTAAAATGATCAAATCTTTCCTGTAGGTTTGTTCTTGTTCACATCGCAAACAAATAATGTCCTACTTTATAAATCAGGAAGCCTAAACCATGTGTGCGGGAGGAACCGATTCATGTGCGTGTGAATACAAAAAGTCATCCCCTTCTGAGGCATACCAGTACAACAGCTTGTAATTTATATACCTTGTATGAGTACACTCTGCCAGGTGGTAGTCCATTTGGTTCAGGTGGCATAACGAACACTGTCCGCTCACTCTGATGTGATTCGTCCAGTTCCAGAAGGTGACCATCTGAATCATCACACTCCACCTGCAAAACAAACATGAAAAAAAGAAGCAAAGACCTGTATCCAACACAGTACGACTAGAAAATGCACTCAAGTTTAAAACTTAATGCTGCAACCTTTCTTTCACCAGACTTTCCCACAAACCATGCAACATAAAAAAGAAAATCCCACACACATGCAATGTGAGGAGAAAAGTCAACAATAACTGCACTTAAGAAAAACCAAAACTCAGCCTCTAAAAGACCTGTGCTCACACATGCAGGAAAATATATTTAGAAATTCCTTTTATATATTTCAGCAATGAAGAAAATTAACTGAATGTTTGGACATGCTACATAATCTGTGTCTTATTTCCCACAAAATATCACATATTTAGTAACTGATGATGATGAGTGATAGAAGATGATTATTCATATTGTAACCAAACCCCAATTAACATTATATTAGTCAAACTGGTTGTAGCATATGTGGCACTTACAAATCTGATGTTAATCTGGGTCAATAAGAGTGTAAATCATCATCAGGTAGTGACAGTTGTTTTGAAAGAAGTAAGCCTGAAGACAGGGACAGAACCTGTGGCTGATATGTAGTGTAGCATATTTCAATACACACAAAATAAAACAACCAAAAGGTCGGTCACTTTGAAAAATTTGGTTTACGTGAGGTGATGGGGTCAGCGCAATGTATACATTTAGGACTGTGTCATTTAGTCACCCATTTCTGTTCTCACACTCCACTGGTGGGGGCTTAATTTACAGGTAGACTTTTGGGAACACTTCTGATTTTTCATGCTCAATGAATGTGGCTGTACATGACCTTAGTTTATGCAGCCTTTACTTAATGTGCAGCTTCTGCTTTACAAATAGTTTCTCACTACATTGCAAAGTTTCCTATAGAAAGGGGTCACTTCATACCTTTTCAGTGCATTCATCAAAGAAGGCCAAACTGGCATCCATGTCAGACACAAACGATCTTTCTTCAATGAATCGTATGAACATCTGTGTTTTCATCACCAAGTTGAAGAACTTGTAATGGGTTTTGTCACGTGACCGGAGAAACCCTGTAATAAACCCAGCACACTACATGATCTTTGGAGAATGTAAGGCAAACACAGGAAGAAAATGACCAGAGTAGAAAGCCAGAATATTAATCTTGTATGTTAATCTTGCACACAAACCCTTAGGCTGCAAGGAGGGGTCTAGGTTGTGGCTGGGTTGATATCGTAAGGGGGGGGGAGTTTTCTCTACAATTATATCACCTCAACACTGAAAGTACAGTAAGTTTAATTAAGTTATCAAAAAAATCAAAACACTGTGCACATCCAGCATATCCCAGAAATGGTCGGACATACATCAAAGTAAATCCATCAGTTACACAATCTTTCTTGCTATGTTTAATGTTTGTATTTCGCTCATTTTATGACTCTGTTAGCAACTCAGAATATATATCATTCCATAACAGGACGATTAATGTCAAAGAAACTGGAAAGGATGTGTAAAGCAGCAGGGACATCCAGGTTAAGAAACTACATCGCTATCTGCCTGGAGAGACTGACATGAGAAATGTTAGTCAGGACAGCCAGTCCCTAAACAGTGTTCAAAATGAGGACCTCCTGAATACAAGACAGGAATGCCATCTTCCCAACTACAGGACTCAAATTGTTACTTCATGACAGCTTCTCAACTGTGCAAGTTGTAAAGCTTCAAATACAAAAAAGAATATGTAATGAAAGTGTAAAGCTGTGGAGCAAGCTGCCAGAGTTCATTTTAACCTTTAAATGACCTATGTTTGCATATGCAAACACACATCAGAACACCTCCAGAAATTCATTTTATATGTGTAGACAAAAAGGAAATTTACTGAACTTTTTTTAAACACATGCTGCATAACTTCTGTTTCATTTTCCGCAAAATGCCCATAACTTTATCTTTTTCTGTTCAAATACTGCTCATGTTCTATATAAACCATGCACTAAAATTTAAATATAAACTTGATCATTTAAAGGTTAAATGTACTCTACACAACCAGTTATTTGCAGGGGCTGAGAAAAATCACACAAAGCCTCAGTTGGATTAGACGGTAATCTGACCAATAAATAGATGGGGTACTTTCTGAATGCAAATTGTAGATACTGCCACACTTATCTACTTGGTCAGTTTAGTAATTAATTTTTAAACAGACGAGAGCAAAACTGAGCAAACCTTGCAACTCGAATAGTGAGCTGGGGTCTGTAGTCCCAATCGTTGGTGCTTTGGTGATTGGTAACAGGTACATTCTATAGCCTTTCAAAACAGTTGCCATGAAACGAAGGAATGCCTCTTGTATCTCCAGCTCTAGGCTTTGCTGGAAACAGAAATAAATGCTTATTTATGTGCCTGTCTGATAATATTAGCCGCACAGTTGCTCCCTACATTACGTAGATTTGACTTTGTGTAACAACCAAAAATAAATTTAAGATTCACATAGAAAAATACATTTACATGTGCTTATGTGATGAAACGCATGTAGGTACGCATTACAGTCACCTTCTTCACACAGTGCGAGTGTCCTGCAGCACCTTCACCTCTAATTTAGTTCCATTTCTTTAGAAAACTGCTGCCTGCAATTACCCACATACATGTCCCCTCCATGTTACACAAGATGTGACATATAAATCTGACTTCATAGGTACAAAGCACTGAAAATAAACTACAATGCAGACAGAAGTTTGTCACAGCATATGCAGTTATATGGTGCAGTATGCATGAGTGCATATCATATTCATGCTCCTCACACAGGATAAGTATTCTCACTATCTTCATTATTAATTTATTTATACATTGCTCCCTTATTTATTGAGTCCAATTTATTTTAACAAGTTACTACTACAAAGTGAGGCATGTCAGGTACATGTCAATGCAATTTATCTTCACTTGCACAATACCTAGCGGTCATCACTTTTAACATTTTAATGACCCATGTTTGCATAAGTGAATGCGTGTAGGAAAATATCCAAGAAATTCATTTTATATATTTAGGTAAAAAGGAAATTTACTGCATTTTTAAGACATGCTGCATAATCTCAATTTTATTTTCCATAAAATGCCACTTACTTCACAGTTTTACCTTTTTCGGTCCAAATAATACTCAATGTTTTCATGAACCATGTGCTAAAATTTAAACACCAGTCCCAGCTGTATAAAGGTTAATCAAAATTTATCACAAATAGAACTGCACACTCTGGATGGGTAGTCCATGTAAAGTTTTTGTTACTCCTTCATGAAACTGCAACACATTATGCTCAGTTAGCACAGCTTGGAGGTGGAATTTTACAGCATCCCAGCAATTAGCAAGTGTGTTCAAGTGAGTACGGAGGGCATTTGGTGTCTGTGCGTCACAGATGAAACTATACTGCAGCCTATGTGTCAATATTATGCATCATTTTCTCATGTTCATAGTGGAAATTTGGAACATCCGGTTTATTTACTGAAACACACTCCTCGCTCAAGCACACACACATGCCCACACACAACTAGTCCAGTCTCTTTACCTTTCATGCTTTCATGTATGGAGACATTTCATAACACTGACAGTGTGCCGATCAGAAGAACCAAGCCAAATTCAATCGCTTTTAATTTAGGAACAATTATCACTGGCTAAAAAGGAGCAACAGGTTGAGGCATCACACGTGCAAACTGTACAGTGGGAAAGCCAGCATCTTATTGTGAGGAATACTAAATGACACCTTCACTTTGACATAAATTTCAGAGCAGAAAGACATGTATATGCATTTAATAATTTCTAAAACCAATATGAGTAATTTGCACAAACCTGTTTTACATAATTAACAAATAAACTTTAGGTTTCATGCACAGGATACTATTTCTATTAAATATAAAATACACTTTGTAACCTTCCTTTTCTTTTGACATTCAAAATTAATTGCTTTTATCTCAATAACTTTATTAGCATGTAGTACTGATTTTTAAGACTATACACAGCGATATATTTTGATCAAGGCGGTTGCCCTTGGGCCTCTGATATTACAAAATGTAAATAATTGCAAAATTTACATTCATTTGTGTCAGAAGATTGACATGTCAACTGTATAATTTACTGATCTTATAACACTTTTAACTGTAAAATATTAATGACCAAAATTTAAAAAAATACTATGTAAACAACAGTCTTCCCAGTAGTTTTTACATTAGAACTGGTGACAGGCATTGTTGTAAGTATATTCTGATGTATAACACAGTTGTATCTTAGAACTAGAAATAAGTAACTTTAATATATAAACCAAATGCGTCCATCAAATGCCGCCAAAATCAGCATGATAGAGACAGAAATGTATTTCACGGTCAGAGGCCATGATATTTATTCTCTTGCTTTATTTTAGGCATCATTTCTTTCCTTTTCAAACTATTTCTTTTTGTTTTATTTATCTTCTTGTTGCTAAGCAAGTCTTATTCTTGCTCAAATACTTCTTTATCTGCCTGATAAGCAAGCTCTGTCCTATGAGGCTAACAACACTGGTAGGTCCTGTTTATGACTGAAACCTTACTTGTGGTTTTTCTACTAATCAAGAGCGATCATTTGACGAGAGATATATCAGTGATGACAAAACTGAGAATGGTGAAAGAATGAACAATGTAATTTCTGGTCTGCAGACACATTTCTTGGTTCACAGCTGCCTTAGGTTCAGAGTTCTTTTACTTGAGGGAAAATACAGTATTTCAAGGATGATAAAACAAGTGATATGTCAAGCCATTAAAAAAACTCCACAAATTAATCAAATATATGACAGTATATAACCTGTATATCACAGAGTATGGATGGACATGAACAGGAGGGAATTAAGCTGTTCACAGGAGGGTTCTGCAGGCAGAAATGTGTCATAATTACAAACACTCTCTGTTTCAGGGAAACTTAATGTCAGCTACTTCAGGTCTGAATACTTCAAAATATCAATATATCTGACCACCTTGACATTTTATACTTCTACAGTGACAACCACAAAAATATCACCTCTTTTCGCTTCTGCTTAAAGTCCCTATCAATGCTGATGTCACGGGCAGAAATCTGGCCAGAGCTCTTTTTGAACTGGTAATTCTTCTTATTCAGCTCTATCAGGGTGTTACGAAGGATCCGTGCTGGCTTTTTTGGTAGCAACTTGGCAGTTAGGACCGCTCGTTTCTCTTCACATCTGAAATGTAATCTCCAGTAAAGCATCTGTGGCAACTGTGTTGAAAGTTCTTAGATAATACCAACAAAAAATGCATACAAAATACAGTGTACTCTCGATCATCCACGCAGAGATTATCCAGTTTGCAGATTATCCATGTGTGATTGGAAGTTGCTAATGACTAATGACAAAGGTGGGAAATAATGTTTTTTTAAACTTTCATTAGGGAATCCCAAAAGCGAACAAAAATCACAGACTATTTACATGAACAATAAATGTAAGCTATATATGTAGTGTATATAACAAATAAACTGCATTAAACAACAAATGTTGCACAACCACATTGGGATGTACTCCTTTCAAATAAACAAATTACACTTTTATTTTCTGTTCAGTGTTCAGTAAAGTATATGTTTTGGATTATCTGTGCACCCCCTTCGCCACCATTACCCAGGGTAATCGACAGTACACTGTACAGGGTATCTATAGTTCTGGAAGTAAAGAGTGACACATACAGACTCTGATGCTGATGTGCCCCTAATCCCACATATAAATTGCATAAAAAGCATGTGCCTAATATAAAGTGGAAGAAGTTATTCATGTACCACAAAAAATTTGCACAAAATGTCTTTTAAGTACACTTCAGGCAAACTGATTGCCTCCATCTTCTGGTTACCCCCTCAAGATAGAGGCAATAGGTTCCTTAACAGCATACAATGATGACCACTCAGCTTCATCTCTACATCGCACGGATACACACAAGGAGTTCTGCAAAACATAATGAGAAACACTGACACTTACACAGTGATGTTGTTTGTGTCAAGGTCCACACAGTTCACATCTGATGGAGGATCATAGAGATCAAAAAATCTCGAGTCCACCCCAATAAGGAATGGCAGTGGAGCATGCAGCACTTCAGCCAAGCCCAGTGGGCATAGTGGGACATACGGACACTGCCATTTGAATGGAAAAATTATCTGGAAACATAAAATTGCCTTCAAAAGTTTCACTGGATAAAAAGAATTATATCTGCTGTGTTACTGAATGTGGACACTCTTCATGCCACTAAAATGCTAATGTAATGAAATGCCAACTGAAAAATAATAGTGGGTCTTCCTGTCTACACAACAATCTTGGGTCACCTTCAGGTGATGTATATTTTAAAAACACAGGAAGCTGGTATATATGATGCTGAATTTTGTGTAATGTGGTGACTGCCTATTTGCCTACTTACAATGTACATGCTATAACTTATAACACCATTGTACTAGTGTTTGACATTCACAGTCACATTGACAGTGACACCGTTCTTTTGGTACTGGCACCATGTGGAAGTGGGCTGTGTGACAGTGTTTCTGAGGATCTTGCTGCCTCCATTTTCAGGGTTGACCCTGAATGTCTTAACCAATTCATGCAGGAGAATCCCTCTTGAGAAGTTATATTTATTTGGCTGCTCATGAAATTTCTATCCCTCATGGAACTCATAAGTTCTTTACCATGTTCACAAGCCTTCAATGACAGAAAATGGTAGGCTTCATCATAAGATTAATTCCTCTGATAAAACATAAGCAAAAGATGATTTACTATGTAACAAAGCAAGGTTTCGATAAGCCATTTGAAAGAGTATGCAGTACATGAAACACACCATTGATACAGCCTCGGCTACTGCTGTCAGCACATCTGGACGAAGCGAATGGACAAGCAACTTCTGTTCAGTCAGAGCCAACAGCAGAATCATTAGGCAGTTATCAGGACCCAGGTTCATGAGCAACTCTCGGAAACCTGCACCACTGAAACGTAAGTCAAAACAGCCAATTAAAACTTCAACATATGATACAATCAGCAACAATTGTCATGTCACTGTAAAACAACCACCTGTAATGGATACACAGACATGAAAAGCTATTGCATGCTACTCATTCAACAGATCGTGTGGCAGATATCCTGCCAATGCCACAAAGCAAAACAAGTGCATGGGAAAACATACCTTCCTGCTTCATGGAAGAAAGATTCAATGCAATCTGGTATTGTGAATTCACAACACATTTGCTGAGCAAATTTAGTTTTAAATCATAACAGCCCAATACAAACATTCCTTTAACCTTTAAATGACCTACATCTGCATTTGTGAACAAACGGGGGGAAAAAAAACACTACTAGAAATTCAAATAATATATTTAGGCACCAGGAAGTTTACTGAATTTTTAATATGTGGCAAAATCTCTGCTTTATTTTCAACAAAATTCCTTTTATTTTAAAATTTTATCTTTTTCTGTTCAAGTAATACTTTTTTATAAACAAAGCTCCAAAATTTAAATGGCAAACCTGTCACTTAAAGGTTAAAGAATGCTCAAAACAAACCTTTTGTAGGGAGATACATTCCAACTATACATAGCATGATATCAGTGGTGTGGCAGTAAGTAAACCATCTCAAAACATAAAAAATCACAGAGTAATATATATTTGGGAAGTATGTGAATTCCATCAGAGTGAAGCTTTCTGCTTCTTAGAGGCAGAGTTCACTGAAAAGTAGTCACTTTACCTTTATAACTTCTTCATAAAGAAGTTGTCTAATAATTTTTCAGTTCATTTTAAATACGTCTAAAGACTCTCCTCACTGTTAACTGTAACTGGCTAATTATATGAAAATCACTGTAACTGAAGACTTCAGGATGTCAAGGTCACAAGGACTACTATACATCATGGCATCTTCCCTTACAAATTTCTATACAAGGCATGTGAATCATATTTCATTAAACACCACCAACCAAAAATAATCACGCAGACTTACACGTAGCATTGTTTCTATGCACAGAATGAAAATTACCTTCTTGGAAGCGGGAGGTCCTCAGGTTGGGTGAGCAAAACACGTTCTGCAGCTGACAGCTGCACTAAGATACAGGGCCGTTGCGCGGATGGAAATGGTACATCCTCCAGAAAATGGGAGATATGCCTGAACACATAAATTAAGCTAAGCTGATAGAAATATAATTTTATCAACTGGAAACTAACACAAGGACAGCAAAGACACAAACACTTATTATAAAGGAATGTCATTCCATAAGGGAAAAGCAAATGCACTCTACTGTTGTCAACTGGCTTCATACAACATGCACAAACATTTAATTTGTCAAAAGTTTCTTGCTGACACATGATGGAAAGAAAATGATTGTTATTACTGCTACCTTTTTGGAACCTCAATGCATAAAATAATATTAAATACAAACTCCTGAACTAGTACAAAAAAATTATACATTGCTAGTCATATAACAGTAACTAAACCTGTGTTAAAATACACCAGAAATATTTTTTTACAGACGACATCTCATTGTGTTTTTCTAACTTAATTATTATTAAAGAATATTATATAAAAACACAGTATGTGATGCACGACAGTTCACTACATGTTTTGACCCAGAAGGTTATCAGGGGAAAGCCTTCTTTTTACATATTGTATGGCGTTCACCTGATGACGACTTAGGTCAAAACAAACAGTAACTACTGTAACAACAGATACTGCTTTTGTAATAAAAAGATATTTGTGTTAACAGAATTATTCTTGAATAATACGTACAATATCCAAAGCTAATCAACTGAAGCACACTGATCCATTGTTGTTAGAGAAAAATAACTGTGTGTAGCTGAGCTTCAGCACTTGTTAGAACGTGACAGCAAAGTGACTACGATGTGATAATGGCTCACTGGTTTATAATATGTTAATCCCAAAACAGTTACTTAGAAATATTGAACTGAGTTCACCTTTCAATAGGCACAGCGTGTGGCCCAGAACACGCCATGTCATAAAGAAACACGAGGAATTTCTCAAAGGTATCAAAAAATGGCCAGTGAGAGAGCAGGCAAATGCATTTGTTGATGTTCACCGTCTTCTGTTCTATGTTAGCCGACTGGTTTAACTGAAGTTCGTGGCACTGCTCTGCTGTAAGGCTGCCAGCTGGAACGCGCTCATAGAATGTCACAGCTGCACCATACACCTGAAGACATGGTCGTCCTTGTTCAAAACAACAGGCCATGAAAGAGTGTAAAGGAATGGAGGTTAAGTTCCATGCATTCTTAATGATCTCATTCTCAGTAACTCTGCTGCTGGCTTATTTCCCACCACACACATCTTTGACAAAGCACTAGCAATTTAAAGTATTTCAAAGGGAAATCCGAACAGCAAATGATGTATGCATGTATGTATGTTCAAGGAATCATGCCAGCTGTCTGTCTATCTGTCTGAAGGTCCATCTACCTACCTATCCACACATCTGTCCATTCATCCATCTGTCCACTTAGTACTATCCTAAATCACTGGGGACCAAATAATTTAATAAGCAGCAGGACAGGTTGATGGGCTGTACATGATATTACTTCTATTAACACACTTTGTAAAATACATGAAATGATACACATTTCTACATGAGCAGAAATGTGTATCATTTCAGAATGCTGCAGCATAAATACTGGGATGCAATGCTGTAAGATTAAATGTATTTTAACCCTTTCACTTCCATACTTTTCAAGCAGCGACATACTCTCCACGCCATGTTTTCTTAATGAAATGTTACTCTATTTTACTTGCAGAAGGTGTTTGTTGTCTCTTCAACTTGTGAAATGGGACAGCTCATTCACCACACGAGACAAGGGTAAGAGCTGGAAAACCGAGAAATCAGACTTCCATTCCTGGCACAATCAAAAATTTTTTCTCTTTTTGATGTCCAGACTGGCTCTGAAACCCATCCAGCCCCCTACAAAATGGGCACTAGGGCCCTTCCTTTGGGGTAAAATGACCAGAGCAATGAAGCCAACCACTCACCTCCAACTACTGCCAAGGTCAAGAAAGCATTGAGCAATACCTTCACTTCTTTATACTTCTTCACGGCAAGGTTGTTCATTAACCCCAGGGACACCTTCACTATTTCCAATCTTGCACAAACATGAAATTCACATTCAAAGATCACATATGAACACATCCAGCATTGGTGTACAGGCAAGAGTCCAACTTAAAACAAATGAATTCCAGATTTATATCAATTGGTTAACAGGACAAACCTTTTCTGCAGCATCAGAGACAGTGAGAACAAAGGTTGAGAACACTGGTCTTGGCTGAGTGGCAGTGGCAGGCCAGCATTCCACCGATGATCCCATTGGCAGGCAGAACATTGGAACCGTAGCAGGCAATGGGAAGTTTGTATAATCACTGTGCGGGTAACGAGCCAAGATTCCTGCAAACGCATCATCACTTGATTACTATATGTGACAACAGAGCTCAAAATGTTAACATTATTTCAACCAGTTGGTATCATCATGTTTACATCAAAATCTGCTTCATCACAGTCCATATATGAATGAAATGCCTGTACAGTCAAATCCTGATTTATCATTTATAAACATTTGGTGAATTTTTTGTCACTGTTACAAAGAGTGAGTCCTATAAAATGAACAGCCTCTTGATGCATTGTTGCAGATGTACCATGTGGTGAGAACTTTGACTGTGGAAAAAAATTCACTCCCCAGAGATTAATTAAAAAGTACAGTACTACGTGCTGGGTACTCTGACAGCCTCAACATAACACTGAAAATACTATTGAAATGTCAATTTACAAATACATCAAAGAAAAATACTCAGTTAACACCTTTCAGAATGTCTGCCTTTTTATCCTGCTTTAGAAGTGTTTGAATTTGATCCTGTTCCAGTGACACAACTACCACCACCACTAACATGCTAAGGTCACAAACAGTACCCAGTTCTTCTAAGTGGTCTCTTTCCTTCAGATTTACCAAACAAAATCCTGTATGCATTTCTCTTTTCCCCCCACACAAGCCACGTACCCAGCTCATCTCATCCTTCTTGATTAAATCACCATAAGAATAGTTGGTGAGGCATATAAATCATAAAGCTCCTCATTATCCAATTTCTTTTCCAGCCCCCGTGTTACTGTCCCCATGTCGGCTCACACATCAGCTGCAACACCCACTTCTCAAATACTCTCAGCCTACATTTTTAAAAAAAATGTGACAGACTAAGTTACACACCCACATAAAACAAAAGGCAAAATTGTAGTTCTGTATATTTAATATACATGTTCATAAATACTGAATTGTAAGACAAAGTATTCTGAACAAATGACAACATGTTTCATCCATTAATATATCCATCATCAGGAGCTTGCGACTATTCTGTTGAATTACCACATTGGTCGTATTGTTCTTGGTTCGATGTGTGTTGGAGTTTCGGTGTGGCTGGGTTGGAGTGGTATCCGTGTT
>Ga0123357_10002968_pt1 | contig 19183 bp, 12 predicted proteins | sample TergutEmb28metaG_FD_89873 | JGI IMG/M metagenome (GOLD analysis project Ga0123357, IMG submission 89873) | Embiratermes neotenicus P4 segment gut microbial communities from Petit-Saut dam, French Guiana - Emb289 P4 | ecosystem: Host-associated > Arthropoda: Insects > Digestive system > Gut ...
TCAAGGTACGCAATTCTTGACATAGGCTGTTAGTATCGTTATTGATACTAACAAGGGGGCTACAGAGGTTTTCCGGCAAGTTTATGGTGCGGACAACGCCGGAAGTACACAGACGGCTTGCTGCCCAAGCGATGGAAAGCGGTGTCAGCCTGAATTGGCTTGTGAACAGCAAGTTGCACGAACACGGTGGGTGATGCCTGCCGCCAGTCAGCTTTGCTGCCCAAGAAAAATCATGTTTCGCGGGGCGGCGCATGGGCTTTAAAGAGATGCGGGACGCAGTCGGCAGGCCCGGTAAAGATTCGGAGGCCCGTCTAGGCACTGTGGCGGCGGCTGTGACCTTTTTGATTTGGGGTTTTCTGCCGCTGTACTGGAAACTGCTGGTCAGCATATCCCCCGTTGAAGTTGTGTGTCACCGGGGGCTTTGGTGTTTTGTCCTTGTGCTGCCGGTGACCATCTGGGCCGGTCGCATGTCCGAACTGCGCGCCGCGCTTCGCGGCAAGCTTATCTGGCTGTCGGCGTCAAGCTGCTTTTTGGCGATGAACTGGCTTGTGTTCACCTGGGCCGTTGCCCACGATCAGGTGCTGGAGACGAGTTTGGGCAATTTTATCAATCCGCTGCTCAATATGCTGTGCGGCGTCCTGTTTTTTCGCGACAGGCCGCGCCCCATGCAATGGTTTGCGCTCTTGCTGGTCTTTGTGGGCGTGGGCGTTCTTGTCATCATGCAAGGAAGCATTCCTTGGGTGGCCTTGGGCTTGTCCGGTTCTTTCGCCGTGTACGCCGTGTTGCGGAAGATTATCGATATTGACGCCCTGTCCGGGCTGCTTGTGGAAAACGGCATTTTTTCTTGTTTTGCCTTGGCATATCTGGCGTGGCTTTTTTTCACCGGAGAAAACACAGTACATTTCAGCGACGCAAACATGTTGCTGCTGCTTATGGGCGGCGGCGTCGTCACGGTCATTCCCATGGGGCTGTATGCTTACGGGGCGCGGCGGATCAAGCTGACGACCCTTGGCTTGTTGCACTATATTTTGCCAAGCGCCTCATTTCTGTTAAGCGTGTTTGTGTTTCGCGAAGCGTTTACCGCCGCTCATTTCATTTCGTTTTTGTGTATCTGGACAGCGCTCGTCCTGTATAGCGTTGACACATGGCGGGCGTATCATCCCGCTGCATAATCATGCCCCTGGCGCCTTGCCGTCCAGCACATCCAGCAGGGATTTGGCATATTCCATGTCGGGCGTGATACGCAAGGTTTCGGCCAGCTCCTCTCTGGCCTTGTCGTTGTCGCCCATTTGCCAATGGATGCGCGCGAGGTTGAAATGCGCGTTCGAATCCTCCGGGGCAAGGGACACAACCCGTTCAGCATGGGTGAGCGCAAGTTGCAGCCAGCCACGTTTACGCAGCACCATGGCGAAGTCCGAGAACATGAACATGTGTCTGGCATCGATCCCCGTTTCCGTTTTCGCCATTTCCCCAATTTGCTTGAGCGAGTCCTGGCACCCGGTACTGGCGCGCTCCACAAGCGATTCGAAAAGGGCGCGCATAGTCTGTTCGACATCATTGACAGCGCCGACTTTCGTATTCCCTTGTTGGAAAACCGGCACGGCGCTTGCGCCCTCGCTCCAGGAAAGCGAGGTTGCAAGACTGTCGATGTCCGAAGGCCAATAGAGCCTTGGGCGCGGGTAGCGCACTTGCGCCTGCCCGGTTTTCGGCCTGCATGTGGATATCTTCATGGCCCAGGGCGCCGGAATCACGCGAAGCCCGTACATGGCGCCGACAAGCGCTCCCGTGGCGGCAGCATTGGCGCTTGGCTGGTCCCCTGACATGGCCGCGGTGATAATGGCTTTCTCCGGCTCCTTGATTTGGGTGGCGTGCCATAACGCGCAACACAATGTTTTGAGCGCTCCCTTCGGCATGGTCTGATCCGGCTTGTCTTTCGCTGCCCTTTTGATAGCCGAAAGGACATCGTCCTCTATGGAAAGGGTGCGGCACTGCTTGGCGGCCAACGCGAGAAGAGCTTCACGCTGTGTGCCGGCTTCCATGGCTTCGGAAAGCAGAGAAGCGAAAAGCGCCGCTACGTCGGTAGTTTCCTTGTCGGGATGGGTAAGAGACGCATCATGTACGGCCCACTCGGCAACGGAAGTCAACCTGATGTCGCTGCGCAAGCGAACGCTGATCATGGCGATAGGCACACAACGCGCAAGGATGGAACCGGAGGCTTCAAGGCTGCTGTCCGTTTCGTCGTCCGGGTTGTCCTCGCTGTCCAGCTTGTTGCGCAAGAAGTCCTTCAAGCCCGGCTCAACGCGGAAAGGCTCGGAATCCAGCCAATCATTATAGACCCGCACGGCTAATTTGGGATCATACGTTCCATGCCGTGCGAGCTTGCGCGCAAGCGCGATGGCCATTTCGGCGACGGCGCTGGGTTGTCCGGGAAGCAAGCCGACTCTGGAAGCGTCTGTCAGGCGAGGGCCTTCCGGAAAGGTCTTTGTCGCGATTTTGGGCGACATGCCCTCGACAACGCTCCCTAAACAGTCACCGGCAATAAGCCCGATAAAGCAGGCTCGCGCACGGTCGATGACCCTATCTCTCGACGAAGACATGTCTTCCCCCTTTGACTACTATACTATATTGACTTGTCATGATTTTACTCATAAAAATTTTTAGTGCATTACGCCTGAAGGGTCAAGAAGATGTAGAGTAAAGAATATGTTGCTCTGAGAGCCGGGTACGCGAAGACGGTTCAATAGGGGAAGGTGGGAATACTCTATGCTTAGGTGCAAGCGGACGATATGCGTGACGCTGGCCTGCCTGCTTTTGGCCGGTATCGTTGCAGGCTGCGAAAGCGCATCGAAACCACAAGTGGACGCGCAGCCGAGATTTACCTCCTACAAAGCCATTCCCGGCGTGACGGACGACGAAATCCGGGCTGTTGAGGCACTCAAGGCGCACGTTGACTCCTTTGTGTACGGCATGACTCTCTCCACCGAACTCTTCAGGGATGCGAAAAGCGGTGAAACAACGGGCTTCGCCGTCCTGGTCTGCAAGTGGCTGACGGCATTGTTCGGCATTCCGTTTACGCCCGCGCTCTATGAATGGGGCGATTTGCTTGCCGGGTTTGAGAGCGGCGCGATCGATTTTACAGGAGAAATGACGCCATCCGAAAAACGCCGCAAGACCTATGATATGACCGACGTCATCGCCCATCGCACGTTGAAATACTTTACACTTGCGGACAGTCCCCCCCTTGCGAAAATCGCGGAAACGCGCGCATTGCGCTTTGGCATGTTTGAGGGGCCCATCATCTACGAATTCATCGTTACCGCGCGTGTATACGATGCTTTTGAAGCTGTCTACGTCAACGATACGGCATCGGCCTACGAGCTGCTCAAAAGCGGAAAAATAGACGCCTTTCTTGACGAAAGCGTTTATGAGGCAGCTTTCGACAGGTACGGCGATGTGGTTTCCACCGACTTTTTCCCGCGCTTTTACGACCCGGTTTCCCTGGCGACGTCAAACCCGGAATTATCGCCTATAATCTCAGTTGTGAACAAAGCGCTGCATAACGGGGGGGCCGACTATCTGGCGGAACTGCACAAGCTCGGGCAGCGAGCGTACATGCAGCATAAGCTGTATATGATGTTTACCGAGGAAGAACGGGCGTATATACGTGACCACCGTGTCATTCCCGTCGCGGCGGAGCACTACAACTATCCGATAAGCTTTTATAATAAATACGAACACGAGTGGCAGGGCATCTTCTTTGACGTGATAGACAAGGTGGCGGAGCTGACCGGATTGTCCTTCACGCTCATAAACGACCATCGCGCGGACTGGCCGGATTTGCTGAACTCGCTGGAAAGCGGTGAAGCGTATATGCTTACCGAACTCCTGCCCACGGAGGAGCGGAAGGCAAAGGGCTTTTTGTGGCCGAAGATTCCGTCCATGGCGGATTACTACGCGCTCCTGTCCAAAGCGGATACCCCGAACATCACGCACAACGAGGTTTTGAGCGCAAGGGTGGCCTTGCCGCGCGGCACCGCGTACGCCGAGTTGTTCCATAGCTGGTATCCGAATCACCCGAACACCACGGAGTATGAAAGCGCGAACGCGGCCTTCGACGATCTGGAGCGCGGCAAGGTTGATATGGTCATGTCAAGCCAGCGCCGGCTGCTTGCCATAACCAACTACTATGAATACCCGGGCTACAAGGCCAATCTTGTGTTTGACCGCAGTTCGGAGTCGTATTTCGGATTCAATAAGGATCAGGCCGTCCTGTGTTCCATTGTCAGCAAGGCTCTTACGCTCATTGATATAAAGGGCATTTCGGGCATGTGGGCGCTCAGAACGTATGACTACAAGGGAAAAATTGCGCAGGCGCAGCGACCCTGGCTGATCGGCGCGACCGTCCTGCTTGTATGTGTGCTTACGCTCCTGATTATTTTATTCCAAAGAACGCGCCAGGAGGGAAAGAGGCTGGAAGATTTGATACAAACGCGCACCAGAGAATTGCGGCAAACCCTCACCAAGCTGGAAGCCGTCATCAGGAATTACAAGGGCGTGATCTGGAGCGTCGACGACATGGGCGTGATAACGACTTTTAACGGCCGGTATTTACAAGTCATCGGCGTTGAACCGTCGTTTTTGGAGGGGAAAAGACTCGACGCTGCCCGGTCTAAAGGCAGGCATCCTGATATTGTCGAGCATGTGGAAAAGACCTTCCGTGAAGGGGCGCAGGACTGGATAGGCGAAATCGACGGCGGCGTATTCCACTCAAGTACCGTGCCGATGCGTGATGGGCGGGGCACTGTTATCGGCGTCGTCGGCAGCACGGACGACGTAACTGAAATGGTCAAGCTCCAGCGGGAGCTGGCAACCGCAGTTGACGCCGCGAACATCGCCAACCGCGCCAAATCAAACTTTCTGGCCAGCATGAGCCACGAGATACGTACGCCCCTCAACGCGGTCATCGGCATGACGGCGATCGGCAAGAGAGCGGCGGAGATTGAACGAAAAAACTATACGCTCGACAGGATTGAAGAAGCTTCGACGCACTTGCTCGGCGTTATCAACGACGTGCTTGACATGTCGAAAATTGAGGCGAGCAAGCTGGAATTGTCCCCGCTTGAGTATAATTTTGAAAAAATGCTGCAAAAAGTAGCCGGCATTATTCACTTTCGCGTGGCTGAGAAGCTGCAGAAGCTGACCATGAACGTGGACGAGAATATCCCGCGCTTCCTCGTAGGCGACGACCAGCGGCTGGCGCAGGTGATAACGAACCTGCTGTCAAACGCGGTAAAATTCACGCCGGAGAAAGGCGAAATCCGGTTTGAGGCGTCATTGCTTGGAGAAACTGACGGTCTTTGCGAGTTGCGTATTGAGGTTGCCGACAATGGCATCGGCATATCCCCCGAGCAGCAGGCGAGGCTGTTCAGCGCGTACGGGCAGGCGGAAAGCGGGACCAGCCGCCAGTTTGGCGGCACGGGCTTAGGGCTGCTTATTTCAAAAAGCATTATTGAGATGATGGGCGGCAAGATTTGGATCGAGTCGGAACTCGGAAAGGGCGCGCGCTTTATTTTTACCATACAGGCGCCAAAAGCCGAAGACAGACGCGCCGATGAAGAGCCGGCCGAGGCGTACGCCGCCCTGCCGCCCATGCAAAAAAATGCGTTTGCGGGCAAACGCTTATTGCTCGTTGAGGATATGGAGATCAACCGCGAAATCATGATAACGCTCCTGGAAGACTCCGGATTGCTCATCGACAGCGCCGAAAACGGCAAAGACGCGCTGGACATGGTAACGGCGGCTCCAGACAAATACGATATGGTATTCATGGATGTGCAAATGCCCCACATGGACGGATACGAGGCAACGCGGCGCATACGCGCGCTGCCCGCGCTTCAGGGCAGGAAACTGCCGATTATAGCGCTGACCGCGAATGTCTTTAAGGAAGATATCGATGCCTGTGTTGCGGCAGGCATGGACGACCATCTCGGAAAACCGTTTGATCTGGTCAAGGTGTGCGAGAAATTGGGTATATATTTGGGTACGGGCACATAAAAACAGCCGGCGCGCCAAGGGCGTTCCGGCTGTGACATACGCCTTTACAAGATTTAGAGGCATTGACGCAGCGCGGCAAGCAGGCGATTCACGTTTTCCCTGCGGGCCGTTTCACCCATCAAGCCGATGCGGATGATTTTGCCCGCCAAGGGCCCAAGGCCGCTACCCACTTCAATCATATATTCCTGGCGCAGTTGCTTGCGCAGTTTCGCCTCGTCCACGCCCGGCGGGGGCACCACGGCGTTGAGCATGGGCAGGCGGCATTCTTCCTTGACATACATTGTAAAGCCCAGCGCGCCCAAAGCGTTGACAAGCTGGTCATGCGCAGCCTTATGGCGCGCAAAGACCTTGTCTGTCCCTTCCTGAAGAATCAGGCGAAGCGCCTGATACAAGGCGTAGTTCATGTTGATGGGCGCTGTGTGGTGATAGGCGCGGGTGTTGCCTTCCCAGTAATTGATGATCATCGTCAGGTCGAGGTACCAGTTAGGGACTTTTTTCTTGCGATTTTTTAATTTTGCGACAGCCGCCTCGGAGAAAGAAATAGGAGCAAGCCCGGGAGGGCAGGACAGGCATTTTTGCGTTCCGCTGTAGAATGCGTCAACGCCCCAACGATCCAGCGCCACTTCTATGCCGCCGAGGCTGGTCACGCAATCTACCAGGTACAGCGCGCCATGTTCCTTGACCAGCCGGCCGATGGTTTCCACGGGGTTGCACACGCCGGTGGAGGTTTCCGCATGCACCACGGCCACAAGGGCATACTTTTTTTTGCCCAGAGCCTTGGCCACCTCATCCGGGATGACCGGGGTTCCCCATTCAAATTCCAGGACATCCACATCCGCGCCGAGACGCCCGGCCACATCGGCCATGCGTACGCCGAACACGCCGTTTTGCAGAACGAGCACAGCATCGCCCGGTTCCACCAGGTTCACGAAGCAGGTTTCCATGCCCGCTGAACCTGTGCCCGACATGGGCATGGTGACCGAGTTTTTGGTTTGGCACAACATGCGCAACTGTTCCTTGATGTCATCCATCAGGGCAATAAAGGCGGCATCCATGTGTCCGATGGTATCTGTGGCCATGGCCGCATACACGGGGCTAGGGACCATGGACGGCCCAGGTCCCATGAGAAGAATTTTCTCCAGGGATTCAAGTCTGTTTTGCATATATCCTTCCTTATGATTTGTGCTCCTTGCGAAACTTTTCGGTTTCACCGGCGGCGTTTTTTGATGACATACGTCCAGCAACACGTCAAAGTCAATATGCCCGCGCGACAGCGTAAAAACGCCCCTACACGCCTGCGCGCAACAAGGTTTCGAAATAGGGGATGGTCTTTGTCAGGCCGTCCCGCAGGGCGATGCGGGGTTCCCAGCCCAGCTTCGCTTTGGCGAGGCTGATATCCGGGCAGCGCTGTTTTGGGTCGTCCCCCGGCAGGGGATGGTTGACGATTCGTGAGGGACTGCCGGTCATTTCTATAACCAGTTCCGCCAACTCCCGGATGCTGAATTCGCCCGGATTGCCCATATTCAGTGGCCCTACAAGGCTCTGTTCCGAATTCATGAAGCGGATCATGCACTCCACCAGGTCGTCGACATAGCAGAAGGAACGGGTCTGGCTGCCGTCGCCGTAGATGGTGATGTCCTTGCCGCTGAGCGCCTGCACGATGAAGTTGGACACCACGCGCCCATCGTTGGGGTGCATGCGCGGCCCGTAGGTGTTGAAAATGCGTCCCACTTTGATGGGCATTTTCCCTTGGCGGCGGTAGGCGAAGAACAGGGCTTCCGCGCAGCGCTTGCCTTCGTCGTAGCAGGAACGTTCGCCGATAGGGTTCACATGGCCCCAATACCGTTCCGGCTGGGGGTGCAGCTCCGGGTCGCCGTAGACTTCCGAGGTGGAAGCCTGAAAAATGCGCGCCTGCAGCCGTTTGGCGAGGCCAAGCATGTTGATGGCCCCGTGGACGCAGGTTTTGATGGTCTGCACCGGGTCGTGCTGATAGTGGATGGGCGAGGCCGGACAGGCCAGATTGTATATTTCGTCCACTTCCACATAGAGGGGGAAGGTCACGTCGTGGCGCATCAGCTCAAAGCGCCTGTGTTCCAGCAGGTGTTCGATATTGAAGCGCGCGCCGGTGAAGAAATTGTCCACGCAAAGTACTTCGTGTCCGGCTTCCAGCAGTCGCTCGCACAGGTGCGATCCCAAAAAACCGGCGCCGCCTGTCACCAGAATGCGTTTGCGTAAATGCATGTCTGCGCCTCGTTATAAAAAGGTTGCAGGTTAGCAGTCTGTTAGGCGGAGGGCAGGCGTCTGCACAGCAGCCGGACGCGTTCGTCGCTTTCCTGCGGCAGATGGCGGCAGTCTGTTGCGGCGTGGCGGGCGATCTGTTCAAGCAGGGCCAGCGCGTCTTCTATCCCTTCCACCCAGCAGTCCACCGCGCCGTGCAGCATCAGTCCCGGCCCTTCCAGCGGCCCCCGGATGCCCAGAACAGGCACACCGGCGGCGTTTGCCATGCCCACTTCCACCCCGGCGTCCTGGCCGGACGCGCCGAAATACACCACCAGACAGCTTGCGACGCAGGCATCGCGGCAGAAGGCGAAGACCTGGCCGCCCGCGCTGTCGGTATCCATCCATTGGCGCCGTTCCAAGGGAGTGAGGCCCGGAGGGGGCGCCCCCTTTTCCGTCCAGTCCAGCAGGGTGAAGCCCAGGGCGCGCATGCTCCGGCCAAGCAGGCGCACCCCGTGCATATGCCGGAAGGAAGCGGCTATGTACGCGCTGGGCGCCGCCATATCTAGAACGAATAGCCCAGGGACACGGAAAACATGTCCGTCTGGGCGTTTTTGCTGCTGCCGGAGAAGACGCCGGGAGTACCACTGTCAAAGGACTTGTTATAGCTCATGGGATGGATCCACATATGGGCATAGGCCAGATCCAGCGTCCAGGTGTTCCACTTGAAGCCCACGCCGGCTGTGAGCACATCGCGGCCGTAGGTGGGCAGCATGTATTCGGCATATTTTTCATTTAACACCGGGGTTTCATACCAGTAGCCGAGGCGCAGGGCCAGCCAGTCCAGCGGCTTGTATTCCACGCTGGCGTTAAAATTCCAGCCGTCGCGGGAGGCCTTTTGGCTGTGTGAATGCGGCGCGTCCTCGGGGTACACATTCAGCTCATTATAGGTGGACCAGCGGGTCCAGATGGTGCCCACTTCAAAGCTCAGGTTGGGCAGGGGTTTCCACATGACGGCCAGGGCGGCGGAGTCAGGCAACTGCACTGTGGCTCTGGCGTTGGAGTCTCTTAAACCGGGCAGGGCGGCAATTGGAATACCTTGCTGACTCATACCAGCTTGATCTTGCCTCTTAAATTTGATGTTTCCTTGGACGTTGTGCGTCACTTGGCTGCGGTAGGTCAGCCCGGCGGACCACTGTTCATTGAAACGGACATGTACCGCGGCGTTCATGCCCACGCCGTAGCTTTCGCCCGTCATGTTCATGTCGTTTTCCTGACGAAGGGTCACAGGCCCAAAAGGTGGTATATTTGCCCCTATGGGGGCAATTTTCTTCTCCATAAAGATATCCAGGCGCATGAGTTCGACGCCCAGAGCGAGGGAGAGCCAGTCGTTCACCTTGTAGGCGATGACGGGGTTGGCGGAGAAGGTTTGCAGACCGACATTGTAGATGTTGTACTTGCCCACCCAGTTGGAAGCGTACTGGTTGCCGAGGCCGAAGCGGGTAAAGAAGCCGAAGCCCAGCCACCAGTCATCGTTGAGTTGCCAGGTGGCGTACAGGTGCGGGGGGAACCAAAATGCCTGACGGACATTGTTGGTGTACGTTGTCCCACCTTGCCGCGCTTCCACGGCGCCGTAGGGGGCGACCATGCTGAGGCCGCCCATCAGGTACACGCCGGGCAACTGGGTGATGCCCGCAGGGTTGTAGGCCACAGCGGAGGCGTCATCCGCCCTGGCCACCATGCCGCCGGCAAGAGACAGGCCGCGGGCGCTCCATTCGGTCATGGCAAAGCCTTCCGCAAAGGCATTGGAAGCGACAAGGATCAGAACCAGGGGCAGGCACAACAGGATACGCGCATAGGGCATGATGTTCTCTCAAGGTTCGGGATCAGAGGGGATGGAGCCGTCACGTATATCTCCTGTGACTGGCATAACGGCTGGATTTTGTCAAGGTTATGCAAGAAATTTTATGCAGCGATGTATTGGCATACGCGTATTTTTTCCTGCCTTGTCCGGACGGGTTCTTGCCAATGCGACGGGAATGCGGGAAAGTGCAATGGCGCATACAGCACGAACGCGCAAAGGGTGGAGCAGACAGATATGCGTAGAAGGCTGCTTGTTGTGGCTGCATTGGCTGTGTTGGTTGCGGCCGTGTGCGGGCTTTTTTCCGGATCGTTGATGCACAAGGACGCAGGGCGGCTCACGTTGTACGGCAATGTGGACGTCCGGCAGCTTGACGTGGCCTTCCGGGTGGGCGGGCGTATCAGCAAAGTTCTGGTGGAGGAAGGCGAAGAGCTGCGCGTCGGACAGATTCTGGCCGAACTCGACGATGAGCCTCTCCGTCAGGCCCATGCGCTTGCGACAGCAAACCTCGCCATGCAGGAATCCGTGTTGCTGAAGCTTGAACGCGGCTACCGGTCGGAAGAAGTGGCCCAGGCGGAAGCTGCGGTGGTCAGCGCGCGCGCCCAGGCGGATCATGCGCTTCGTGAATTTCGGCGCATTGAGCGCTTGCGCTCCTCCAACGCGGTGTCACAAAAAGATTTTGACAGCGCCAAAGCGGCGTTTGTGGACGCGGGCGCGGGTTTGACCTCCGCGATGGAAAACTTTGCCAAGCTCAAATCCGGCTATCAGCAGGAAGATGTGGACGCGCAACGCGCAATGGCGGCAGCCGCCAGGGCGCAGCTCGATCAGGCCCGCACCGCCCTGAACGACGCTGTGCTCAAAGCGCCCCAGGACGGCGTCGTCCTTGTCCGGGTGCGCGAAGCCGGCGCTATGGTCCAGCCGGGGCAGACCGTGTACAGCCTCAGCCTTACCCGGCCTGTCTGGATACGCGCCTATATCAGACAGCCCAAGCTGGGGCTGATCAAGCCCGGCATGTCCGTGCGCGTGGCTGTGGACAGCGCGCCGGACAAAAGCTGGCCGGGCGTGGTGGGCTTTATTTCCCCCAAGGCGGAATTCACCCCCAAGAGTGTTGAAACCCAGGAAGTGCGCGATGATCTCGTCTACCGCATCCGCGTTATCGCCGAAGACCCGGAAAACGTCATGCGGCAGGGCATGCCCGTGACTGTGACTATCGACGGGGCGAAATAAGCCCGTGACGGCAGATCTCTCCGCCACGTCACCCGCGCCGGCAGTGCGTCTCAGGCATCTGGGCATCTCCTTCGGCAAGCTTCAGGCGCTTGAGGACGTCACGGCGGACATTCCTGCCGGATGCATCAGCGGGCTGATGGGGCCGGATGCGGCCGGCAAAAGCACGCTCATGCGCCTTTTGGCCGGACTCATGTTGCCCGGCGCCGGGGAGCTGCGCGTTTTCGGCCAGGATCCCGCCCGGCTGGCGGAAAGCGCGCCCAACAGCATCGGCTACATGCCGCAGCGTTTTGGCCTGTATGAGGATTTGTCCGTGGAGGACAACCTGCGCCTGCACGCCCGTCTACGCGCTTTGGAGGGCGAAGAACGGGAGTCGCTGTTTGATCGTTTGCTCAGCTTCACCGCGCTCAAACCTTTCACGTCCCGTCTGGCGGGGCGGCTTTCCGGCGGCATGAAGCAGAAATTGGGCATAGCGTGCGCGCTGTTGGGCAGTCCGCGCCTTTTGCTCCTTGACGAGCCCGGGGTGGGGGTTGATCCCCAGTCGCGCCGCGAATTGTGGAGGATGGTGGAAGAACTTGCCGGCGACGGCATGACAATCATCTGGTCAACGGCCTATCTGGAAGAGGCGGAGCGCTGTCCGCATGTGCTCATGCTGGACGGGGGGCGTCTTGTGTATGAAGGCGCGCCGGCGGTGATGTCCGCGCGTGTGCGCGGCAGGGTCTATGTTTGCGCGCCGCCGCTGGGTGTGCGTCCTGGCCTGGAATTCTGGATGGGGGAACGGGAAACCCGTGATGCGCGGGTGCAGGGTTCCAAGCTGCGCCTGCTTATGGCGCCGGAGCTTTCCGGCGCAACGCGTACGAACCTTGCCCGCCAGAACGCCCGTCTTGTGGAAGCTCGGCTGGAGGACGCGTATATGGACATGCTCGGCGGTATGGGGCATCAGCCTTCGCCTTTCGCGGACGCGGCGCCGGAAGCCGCCGCGCTTTCGGAAGAGGGGCCGCCCGCTATTCGAGCGCTGGGGCTTGTGAAGAAGTTCGGCAAGTTCACGGCGGCGAACGGCATCAGCTTTGAAGTGCGGCCGGGACGGATTTTCGGCCTGCTCGGTCCGAACGGCGCGGGCAAATCCACCACCTTTCGCATGCTGTGTGGTCTTTTGCGTCCGACGGCGGGAGAATGCTTTGTCGCCGGGGTCAACCTGCTGGACGCGGGCAGCGCGGCGCGCGCCAGGCTCGGGTACATGGCCCAGGGCTTTTCGCTGTACCCCGATATCAGCGTAAGCGCCAATATACGCGTTATGGCGGAATTGTACGGGCTGGATCCGGCAGCGCGCAAGGAACGCACGGAACTCCTGACGGATGCGCTGGAACTCGGGCCTTTTTTGCACCAGAAAGCGGGCGCTCTGCCCCTGGGCCAGAAACGCCGCCTGGCGCTGCTGTGCGCTACCCTGCACAAGCCGTCGGCGCTTTTTCTGGATGAGCCGACCTCCGGCGTGGATGCGCGCACCCGGCGCGAATTCTGGAAGCATATCAACGCCATGACCAGGGCGGGGGTGGCTGTCTTGGTCACCACGCACTTTATGGAAGAAGCCGAATACTGCGACCAGATCGCCTTGATCTACAGAGGAAGCGTGATTACGCGGGGCACACCGGACGAACTCAAGGCCGCTTGCCCTAGAAAGGAAGGAGAAGACCCCGGGCTTGAGGACGCCTTCATCGCCTGCATAGAAGAATATGACCGTGCGCATCCGCTGTGACATGGCGCAAAGGGTGATATATTCCTTGGTACGCTGTGCCGGCCCTGGGGTCTTGAAGGCAAAGCCTGAACCTTTTATAGTACGCGATATACAAACCTGACATGGAGGCGCCAATGACAACATACAATCCTTATGACAACATGCTGACCGTTTTGGAAGAGGCTGGAACCAGACTGGGCATGTCCCGTAACGACTATATCACGCTGTGTTCCCCGGAAAGAGAGCTGCTGGTTTCGGTTCCCGTGGTCATGGACGACGGCAGAACGGAGGTGTTCAGAGGCTATCGCGTACAGCACAGCAGTACGCGTGGCCCCTGCAAAGGCGGCGTACGTTTTCACCCCAAGGTTGACCTCGACGAGGTCAAAGCCCTCGCCGCCTGGATGACCTGGAAATGCGCCGTTGTGAACATCCCTTACGGCGGCGCCAAAGGCGGCATCTGCGTCGAACCCTCCAAGCTTTCCAAAAACGAAGTCATGCGCATGACCAAGCGCTATGTGGCCCAGATCCTTCCCATCATCGGACCGGAAAAAGATATTCCCGCGCCGGACGTCAACACCGACGGCCAGGTCATGGCCTGGATGATGGACGCCTTCAGCATGTTGAAAGGCTATGCCGTTCCCGCCGTTGTCACCGGCAAGCCTCTTGAGATCGGCGGTTCTCTCGGCCGATTTGAAGCCACCGGGCGGGGGATCGTGTTCACCCTTCTGAACTACCTCCGCAAGACAGGCCAGAAGGCCCAAGGCAAGACGGCCGCCGTACAGGGCTTTGGCAACGTGGGCAGCGTGGGCGCGAAGCTGATGCTGGCCGAAGGGATCGCCATCGTGGCCGTGAACGATATCGACGGAACCCTGTATAACCCCACGGGGATCAACATCGAACAGGCCATTGCGTACGCCGGGGAACACAACCGGTCTCTGAAGGGCTATTCCGAACCCGGCTTGCTGACGATCACCCCCGAGGAGTTCTGGACTCTGCCCGTGGATATTCTGTTCCCGGCAGCGCTGGAAAGCCAGATCAACGGGAGCAACGCCGGAGCCGTCCAGGCGAAGATCATCCTTGAGGGCGCCAACGGCCCCACCACGGTCGAGGCCGACAAGATCCTGGAAGAAAAGGGCGTGGCTGTCATCCCGGACATTCTTGCCAACGCGGGCGGCGTGGTTGTTTCGTATTTCGAGTGGGTCCAGAACCTGGAATCCTTCGCGTGGGAAGAGGAAGACATCAACAGCAAGCTGTCCAAGGTCATGGCACGCGCATTTAACGATGTCTGGCAGGTCAGCGAGGAGCACAAGGTCCCCATGCGCATGGCGGCATACATGGTCGCCCTGAGCCGTGTGGTCAAGGCCAAGAAACTGCGCGGGGTTTTCCCCTGATGCATGTGCGGGCTTTGCTGTGGCGGATTCCGGATCAGCTTGTTCTTGCTTTTTTTGTGCTTTTGACAGATTCTGTCTAAGTCATGTCACGCAGGCATTTGGTGATGTTCGATGTGTTTTTGGTTTAGAATGCATGAGGAATGAGTGTTATGAATGGAAGCGTATTTTTCTTTGTATGCGTCGGTTTACTGATTGGTGGTTATTTCGTTTACGGCGCAATAGTGGATAAAGTCTTTCAGCCTGATGAAAGCCGGCCCAGCCCGGCCAAGACCATGAACGACGGCGTGGACTTTGTCGAAATGCCCACATGGAAAGTCTTCCTGATCCAGTTTCTGAACATCACCGGCCTGGGGCCCGTCTTCGGACCCATTCTTGGCGCGTTGTACGGCCCCGCTGCCCTGCTATGGATCGTTTTCGGCTGCATTTTCGCCGGCGCGGTGCACGACTATTTCTCCGGCATGCTGTCCATCCGCTACAAAGGCAAGTCCATGCCGGACGTGGTCGGCGCCAATCTGGGCGATTTCGCCCACCAGTTCATGATTTATTTCACCCTCGTGGTGCTGGTGCTGATCGGCGTGGTGTTCGTTAATGGGCCCGCCGGCCTTTTAAGCAAGATCAGCAACCTGTCCGTCACGACTTGGGTGTGCATCATTTTCGCCTATTTTTTCCTGGCCACTATTACGCCGATTCATACGATCATCGGACGCACCCGCCCCATTCTCGTGGCCGTCCTGCCGATCATGGCCATATCCCTGCCGCTCATGCTGTTTGCCAAGGGATACAACGTGCTGCCCAATCTTGATTTCACAGTCAACACCCATACCACGCTGCCGATGTGGCCCATGTTGTTTATCACCATCGCCTGCGGGGCGATTTCCGGCTTCCATTCCACCCAGTCCCCCCTCATGGCCCGCTGCATCACCAATGAAAAACAGGGCCGTAAAGTCTTCTACAGCGCCATGATCGCCGAGGGCGTCATCGCGCTGATCTGGGCCACTATGGGGCTGTCCTTTTACGAGAGCGCCGAAGGTCTGCGCAGAGCCCTTGGCCCCGGGGGCAACGCCGTCCTGGTCGTAAACGAGGTGTGCCATACCCTGCTCGGCTCCGGTTTAGGCGGAACTCTTGCCATCCTTGGCGTGGTGATTCTGCCCGTTACTTCGGGGGACACGGCATTCCGCAGCGCGCGGCTGACCATCGCCGACATGCTCGGCGTATCCCAGCGGACGCTTGGATCCCGGCTGCTCATCGCCGTTCCGCTTTTCCTTATCGGCGGCGTACTCTCGCAGGTCGACTTCGGAGTCGTCTGGCGTTATTTCGGCTGGGCCAATCAGACGCTGGCCACAGTCGTACTCTGGGCCTCAGCCGCCTATCTGGCCAAAAGGGGCAAGTTCCACTGGATCTGCTCCCTTCCGGCCACCTTCATGACAGCCGCGACCACAACCTACCTGTGCTTCGACAGAATCGGCTTCGGCTTGCCTTACATGCCGGCAAACTGTATCGGCCTCGGTACGGCCATCGCCTGCCTTGTCCTCTTTTTGGTGAAGGGGAGGACTCCGAGTTCCGTGCCGCTTGAAGAATGAAACCCCGTCCCAGGTTTTGCACATTGAGAATCCTTTAGCCGGGCATGTGGGTCTATGCGAAAAATATTGTTTCTTATACTGTTATTGCTGAGTTTTTTGATGCCGTCTGCGTCCTGCGTCCTCTTGGAGGCTCAAGCAAAGGAAGAGCAAGCCGTCATCAACGCCCCGAATACGTTGACGGAAAAGGACAGTACGACAACGGACGAGCATATCTCGTCCCACTTTATTCTCATCTCTACGGTTTTGTCTATTATGCTGCTTGCTACCACGAGTTCCTGGTTAAAAGTCAGAAGGCTCAACCGTAGTCTTGATAAGACCGTCCAAGAACGCACACATGAACTCCATCTTCAGACTGAGGCCGCGCAGGTGGCCTCTCAGGCGAAATCCGTCTTTCTGGCCAACATGAGCCATGAGATACGCACGCCGATAAACGCCATAATCGGCATGACCGCCATAGGCGCGGCCTCCGACGATATGGAACGGATGAGGTATTGCTTTACAAAAATTGATGACGCATCGAAACATCTGCTCGGCATTATCAACGACATTTTGGATATGTCCAAAATTGAAGCCAATAAGTTTGAACTCTCTCCGGCCGAGTTCTGTTTTGAAAAAATGCTCCAACGGGTTGTGAATGTCGTCCACTTCCGCATTGATGAAAAGCACCAGAAATTCACGGTTCATATTGACGATGCCATCCCGCAAACCTTGATCGGGGATAGCCAGCGGCTGGCGCAAGTCATAACGAATCTTTTGGGCAACGCGGTAAAGTTTACGCCCGAAGGGGGTTCAATAAGCCTTGACACGCGTTTTTTGGAGGAAGAGGACGGCCTCTGCACAATCCTGATCAAGGTGACCGACACGGGGATTGGACTGACGCCCGAGCAACAATCCCGTCTGTTTCAGGCATTTCACCAGGCGGAAGCAAGCACGTCGCGTAAATTTGGCGGCACGGGCTTGGGGCTTTCGATTTCCAAAAGCATTGTGGAGATGATGGGAGGCACAATTTGGATTGAATCCGAGCCTGCCAAAGGTTCTGCCTTCTCCTGCACGATCCGGCTTACACGGGGCATGGAGACGCAAGACGCACTTTTGACTTCAGGTGTCAATCTGAGCGCTGTCCGCATGATGGCGGTAGACGATGACCCGGATATTTTGTTGTACTTCACGGAATTCGCGCAACATTTCGGCATGTCCTGCGACACGGCGGCGAGCGGGGAGGATGCGCTCCGGCTCGTCGCGCTCAAGGGCCACAGCCATATCTATTTTATTGATTGGAAAATGCCGGGGATCGACGGTATAGAATTAACCCAAATGTTGAAGGCGAACTCGCCCACGCACAGCGACATCGTTGTCATTATGATTTCTGCCGCTGAATGGAGCACGATTGAGGATGAGGCAAAAAAGGCGGGCGTCGACAAGTTTTTGTCAAAACCGTTATTTTCATCCAACATAGTAGATATCATAAGCGAATACCTTGGAGTTGCCCAGAAACAACAAGAAGGAACTCCTCTGAGTGCCGCTTGCGTCTTCGCGGGTCATCGTATTCTGCTGGCTGAGGATGTGGAAATAAACCGTGAAATCGTGAAAACACTGCTTGAACCAACGCGTTTGGAGATAGATTGCGCGGAGAACGGCATGGAGGCCGTCCGCATGTTTCGTGCAGCGCCGGAAAAATACGATATGATTTTCATGGATTTGCAGATGCCCGAAATGGATGGTTACGAGGCAACGCGAACCATCAGGGCGCTCCAGGCTCCGAATGCCGGAACGATTCCGATTATTGCCATGACCGCAAATGTTTTCCGGGAAGATGTCGAAAAGTGCCGTGAGGCCGGCATGAACGGCCACATCGGGAAACCCCTGGATTTTGAACAGGTTCTTCAGGTGCTGCGAAACTATGTATCTCGCCGGGATCCGAAGGACGAACAGCGTAAGACGCAATGAGCCGGAGAAACGTAATAGTATTCATGCCCGAACATTGGAACACAGCCGCGCTGCTTCCTGCCGCTACAAAATAGCCTTGATGGCCTCTGTGGCCACAGCCAGAATGCGATCCGGCACAATGCCGAGGGCTATGATTGCTGCCACCAAAAGCGCGCTCACAAGCTTGGTGGAAGGGGCGACGGCAAGGCCGGGGCTATCCCCAGGGTCGCCGGAATAGGCCGCTTTCACAACGCACAGATAATAGTACATGGATATGGCGGTGTTCACCACGGCTATGATGACCAGAGGCAAGAACCCCGCCCGGTAGGCGGCGGTAAGGAGCATAAATTTGCCCATAAAGCCCACAAAAGGCGGAATGCCGGCCATGGCGAACATGCTGACAGCCAAGGTGAAGGCCAAAAGGGGCGAACGTTTGTGCAGACCGTTCAAGTCGGACACAAGCACGTTCGCGCCGTCCCTGGACACAGCGCAGACTACCAGGAACCCGGCGATAACCATTATAAGATAGCCGATCACATAATAGACGGCTGTGGCATAGCCCGCCTCCCCAAGGGTGACCAGACCCAGCATGATGTACCCGGCGTGGGCGATGCCGGAAAAGCCCAGCATGCGCTTGATGTCTGTCTGCACCAAGGCCGCCAGGTTGCCGTAGAACATGGAACAGGCTGCAAGCGTGCCCAGCATAAGCACCAGGAGATGGCCGTCCGGCGTGGCCAGCGAGGCTACACGGACAAGCAGTGCCACAGCGGCCACTTTGGGTACAGAGGCAATAAACGCAGCAGTTTCGTTGGAAGCGCCCTGGTAGACGTCGGGCGCCCAGAAGTGGAAGGGGAAGACCGCAAGCTTAAAGAAAAAGCCGCCAAGCACCATGGCAACGGCGGCCAAGGCTATGGGGCTCTGCATCATGGGATGCAGGGCGGGAACGAGCTGCGTAAACGTAATAGTCCCTGTCAGGCCGTACAGGTAGCTCATGCCAAAGAGCATCACGCCGGTGGCAACCACCCCGAAAAGAATATATTTTATGGCCGACTCCATCTGTATGCGAAGCCCCTGCCTGTCGTCGCGCATCGGCACAAGCAGATACAGAGAGAACGAGGAAAGCTCAAGCGCAATGAACATGGTCAGCATATCGGCGCTGCTGACCAAAAAGACCAGCCCTAACGCGGAGAGGGTAAGA
>Ga0123357_10002969_pt1 | contig 19179 bp, 20 predicted proteins | sample TergutEmb28metaG_FD_89873 | JGI IMG/M metagenome (GOLD analysis project Ga0123357, IMG submission 89873) | Embiratermes neotenicus P4 segment gut microbial communities from Petit-Saut dam, French Guiana - Emb289 P4 | ecosystem: Host-associated > Arthropoda: Insects > Digestive system > Gut ...
AAAGGGCGATATCTTGATTACGCCCTTTCAGGGCTTAACGGAAATGGTACAAATCCTGTTCGTAGGGCGATGCCCTACGCTATTGATACAAAAGGCTTTCAGCCTTAAGTTGACGACATTGGGCTCTGCCTTTGTCGAGTTAAAAGCAAAGTTTTACTTTGCAAAAACAACAATTGTTTGGAAAAAATATTTTATAATTTCATCAATAATCCAACCATTACTTCCAAAACAATTATAAAGATGAGTAGCAGATATATACTTCATTAAATCAATGTGATGAAAACAAAGAAAATGGAAAGGCTTTATGAGAAAAAATAGTAATAATTTAAATCGAAGCAAAATGAAAAAAATATCTAAAAAACCTCTATTCACGGTAATAACAACACTGTGTTTAGTTGTGGTTACTTTCTTCGCAGTCAATGGCTGCGATAAGTCGGAAATTTCACCTAAAACAGACAGTAATGTAAATTTCACACCATGTCAGCAAAGTGAATTGAGGAGCAGTAGTGAACTTTCGAATAAAGTAGATGTGGAATTTACCGGTAAAGGTGTACAAATTACGTACTATAATTTCGAGGTTACATGCGATTTTACCACTGTAAATGTAACACACACTTTAGTAAATGGAGTTTTGAACATTACACAGCAAGGTTTTCCAAATCAGGCAAAGTGTACATGTTATACCGATGTATCATATACCATAGAGGGGATTTCACAAAACGAAGTAAATGTAATTTTTATCAATGGCGTGCAAGTCTATTGCTATAATGAAAACAATAATTGCGAATGGATAGAATTAAAGCCCGTTGTTTTAACAGAACAATTAAAGAACGATTTAGATATTATTTTTTCCGAAAACAACGAACTTGTTAAAAATATAAAAGGGGATACCTTGTTGTATGCTATTAATAGCAAAGAGGAGTTATTGGAAATAAGTTATAATATAAATACTGTAATAGATATAAATTTTGAAAATCAAAGCATTATTTGGGGGAGATTTTTAACATCTTCCATTTCAAACAACATTGCTTCAAAACAATTATCAGTATGTTACATATCTTCTAAATACAGATATGAAATTTCAGTGGAAAAATGTACAGATTGTTGGGAGGCATTGGGCTATCTTTATTATTGGGCAATTTATCCTCGAAAAATAAATATCAATAATGTTTCACTTGTTATTAACGAATTAAAAAATTGAATATGAAAAAATTATCATTATTATTATTGTTGTGTGTTTCATTAAATGGAATGTCACAGATTTCAAAAACTACACAAGATGTCACAAAATTAGATGGAAGATACAAGATAAGGTATAACGAAAGATATTTTGATGTAGATACCACGACAGTTACTGTCAAACTTAAAGATTTGAAGGCAAGTTACAACATTGAATACAAAGTGTTAAGACAAAACAAACTTGGTTTCGTTGATATACAAAAACCAACAGATATGTCACTTGAAAAATTTGTTGAATCTCTTTCAAAAAATGAAATGGTCGAATCGGTCATATATAGTTCTTATGGAGAGTATGGTGATTTTATTCCTAATGACACCGGCTTGAATCCTCAATGGCATTTGCCAGTAATAAATGCGTATAAAGCGTGGAATATAACTACGGGAAGTCCAAATATAATTGTTGCTATTCTTGATTCAGGAACAGATTGGACACATTCAGATTTAGGACTTGGTTCGGATACATATCAAAATATTTACCTTAATCCAGGAGAAGACATTTGGATTAACCCAAACAATCCAACAACTGGAAATGGTATTGACGATGACAATAATGGCTATATTGATGATTGGAAAGGTTGGAACTTTGCTACTAATACTAATGATTCAAGGGGAACATATTATCATGGCACTTTTGTGGCAGGTATTGTCAGTGCAAAAACAAATAATAACCATGGAATCGCAGGGGTTGCTGGAGGTAAAAATGGAGAAGGAGTGAAACTATTACCTTATTGTGTAGGACTCAGTGCTCCAATTTCATCAGTCATAGATGATGCTATTATTGCTGCTGTTGATAATGGTGCTAAAGTCATACAATTCAGCCTAACTGTTTCATATTCAAATGATATTGAGACTGCTATTCAATATGCAATAAATAATAATGTGGTAATTGTATGTGCTTCTGGTAATAATTACTCATCATCTGTTTCATATCCATCTTCTAATGTAAATGTTATATCTGTTGGGGCAACTGATTCAAACAATAATAGAGCGAGTTTTTCTAATTATGGAAACAATTTAGATGTAGTTGCACCAGGAGTTGACATTTATAGTACAACTTTAAATAATACTTATGATACAAGCAGTGGAACTTCATTTGCAGCACCAATAGTTTCGGGTATTGCTGCTCTTATTTTGTCGGTAAATCCCAACCTGACTGCACAACAAGTTCGGAATGCTATAGAATCAACTTGCAATAAGAATTTACCTGGTTTTACTGTTACTCAAACACGTCCGAATGGTACTTGGAATGACCAGTTAGGATATGGGATAGTAGATGCCTATGCCGCAATACAAGCGGTATGTCCGCCAATAGTCAATTTTACCGGTACCGCAACCACTCCCATCATCGTAACTTCCAACACAACCAAAGTCAGTTGTGGTGACATTAACGTTCAATATGTCAAAGTTCAAAATGGTGCAAAGTTAATTCTTGATGCAGCAGGAGAAGTTAATATTATCAGCGATTTTGATGTTCAATTAGGTTCTGAATTTGAAATAATACATCATTGATGAAATGGGCGATTGCCTTTTAGTCAAATTTATATGAGAAATTTCAGTTATTTACTACTTGCAACAATGGTTTTTGGAGCAGTACTCGCATCTTGCGATAAGAATGATGATAATAGCGGCGCTGATGCCTCCACGTACCCGACAACAATTTATCGCTTGCCGGACGAAACTCTTTTGCAAATGCGCAGTGATTTTGCACAGAAAAATCCAAATGTATATACTTCATTAAATCAATTTGGTTTTTGTGCAATGTTATCTCCGGGCGGTGGAAATGGTACGCCTGGTGGTTTTACCAAAGAAGAGGCTATTGCAGCCGTTAAAGAATTTGTGGCACGCAATCCTAAATGTACCGGTGTGAGTAATCCGGATGATTTGCAATTCAAAAGCATAACAAGTTCCATAGGTTATAATGATGCGCTCTTTTGGGACTTTAGAAGTGAAAATCAAGTAATAAATGGTATAGAAGTTGATTTCACAGAAATTTTATTTCACACACAAAACCGTGAATTAGTAAGTTGTTATGGAAATTATTTTCCGAATGTTTTTGTGCCTAAAAAATTCAATTTCGATGTTGAACAAGCCAAATTACTGCTTTTAGGAAAGGAAATTATTCATTGGGGTTGGGGTGGTCAGTATAGTGCAGGGATTGTAACAACAAAAGATTTACAGCAAAGTACTGCAAAATTGATAATTGTGCCTATTACAACCGATGAAAAAATTGAACTTCATGTGACATGGCAAATAAATCTACAAGCTCCATTGTATGATATTTTTGAAATTGACGTAATGACAGGTGAAATTATTGGGGAAATGTCAACGATAATATCATAAAAAATTAGCCACGAATTTCACAAAATAACACTAAATAAAAAGTGTAAATTTGTGAAATTCGTGGCTAATAATTTTCTTGAATCAATTATCTTCTGATTTTTAACTCTTTAATAATGTTACGATACCGTTCGATATCCCTGTCTTTAAGATAATCGAGCAAACGACGGCGTTTACCTACTAACATTTTAAGAGATCTTGCTGTGCTATAATCCTTCTTATTTAACTTGAGGTGCTCAGTTAAATGCGAAATACGGTAGGAAAACAATGCTATCTGTCCTTCCGAAGAACCGGTATCAGTGTTAGACTTTCCGTACTTTGCGAAGATTTCTTTCTTTTTTTCCGAATCTAAATACATGATTTTATGTAGTTAATTAATAAAATGAGCCGCAAAGGTAATAAAAATTACGAATTACGAATTACGAATTACGAATTTTTTGCGGAAATAAAATTTATGTGTTCTATGTGCCTAAAAACTTTTTGTATCTTTGTAGCATCGAAACTTTGATATTCCATAAACTTTCGCTGCTAGGTATAACATCGAAAGTTTATAAAAAATAAAACTTTCGCTGTTATGGTAATACGAGAAACATATTTAGAGCAGTTACGTAATTTACGAGATGTTAATGTAATAAAGGTAATTACGGGCATTCGCAGAGCAGGAAAATCAACATTGTTTAAACAATTTCAAGCAGAATTGCTTGCTTCCGGCGTAAAACAAAAAAACATTATCTATCTCAATCTCGAAGAGTTGGAAAACGCACCTCTGCTTAATGCCTATATGTTGAACGACTACATCATGAAAATGGTGGATAAAAAACAGAAAAATTATGTTTTTTTAGATGAAATTCAAATGGTTCCGGAGTTTGAACGCTTGACAGACAGTTTGTTTGTGAAAGATTTTATTGATTTGTATATAACCGGGTCAAACGCTTATTTCCTTTCTTCTGATTTAGCAACAATGTTAACGGGCAGATACATTGAAATCAAAGTCATGCCGTTTTCTTTTGCCGAATTTGTATCCGGCTACGAGGTTAATCTTTTTGATAAATCATTTTCACAAGGTTTTGGTAGAGGCAAATTTGAAATTTTTAATGACTATTTGCAATATGGCGGTTTTCCTGAGGTTTTGAACCTTTTAAATGCTGGTAAAACGAAGGAAGTAAACAATTATTTGTCGAGTGTTTATCACACTATTCTTGAAAAAGATATTATGACACGAAATAAAATCCGTTCAAAATTTGACTTTGAAAATCTTGCACGATTTATGTTTGATTCGATCGGTAACACTGTTTCACCCAATAGCATTGCGAATGCAATGACTTCCGGTGGAAATAAAATTAGCAAGGAGGCGGTAGATAACTACCTGTCGCACCTTCTCGGCAGTTTCATTTTTTATCAAGCCGACCGATATGATATTAAAGGTAAAAAACTGTTACAAACATTTGGCAAATTCTATGCTGTGGACTTGGGATTTTTATCGGTAATGTTTGGTCGTGATATGCAATTTAACAAAGGGCATAATTTGGAAAATATCGTTTTCCTTGAACTTTTAAGGAGAGGAAATACCGTAAATATCGGCAAAGCCGACAATACGGAAATTGATTTTGTGGTTAAAAATCCGGAAGGCAACAGAACGTATATTCAAGTGGCTTGGACAATAAATGAACCTGCGGTTTTTGAGCGGGAAATACGTCCATTTGAACGAGTAAAGGATTTCAACAAACGTATTCTTCTTACCACAGATGCTGAACCGGATTCAAACTATAAAGGAATAGAAAAAATCAATGTGATTGATTGGTTGTTAAACAAAAACTGAATTGAGATAATTTTCCTCAATACGAAAAAAAGTTTTCCAATTAAAAAACCTGATTAATCAAGTTTCAACACTGCCAAAAACGCTTTTTGCGGAACCTCCACATTCCCGACTTGTTTCATGCGTTTTTTCCCTTCTTTTTGTTTTTCCAGCAGTTTGCGTTTGCGTGAAATATCTCCTCCATAACACTTGGCAGTAACATCTTTACGAACGGCCTTGATGGTTTCGCGGGCAATAATTTTTACCCCGATAGCTGCCTGAATTGCTACATCGAATTGCTGACGTGGAATCAGTTCTTTCAATTTTTCACACATGCGGCGGCCGAAAGTAACGGCATTGTCGGTGTGGGTTAAAGTTGATAAAGCGTCTACCGGTTCTCCATTTAAAAGGATATCCAACTTAATGAGTTTGGAAGACCGGTAATCGTGCATGTGATAGTCGAATGATGCATACCCTTTGGATATACTTTTCAGTTTATCATAAAAATCAATAACGATTTCGCCTAACGGAAGGTCGAAAATAATTTCAACCCTGTCGCCCGAAATGTAATCTTGCCGGATTAAAATACCTCTTTTACCTAAGCAAAGCGTCATGATCGGGCCGATATAAGTTGTGCTTGTGATGATGGAAGCGCGAATATACGGCTCTTCAATATGATCGATTAAAGTAATATCGGGTAAACCTGCCGGATTGTGCACTTCAAGACAGTTTTCTTTTTTATCATACACTTTGTATGAAACGTTAGGAACAGTGGTAATAACATCCATGTCGAATTCGCGATCCAAACGTTCCTGTACAATTTCCATGTGCAGTAATCCAAGGAAACCGCAACGGAATCCGAATCCTAAAGCAACAGATGATTCCGGTTGGAAAGTAAGCGAGGCATCGTTCAACTGGAGTTTTTCCAAAGAAGATCTTAAGTTTTCAAAGTCTTCACTGTCAATCGGGTATACTCCGGCGAAGACCATTGGTTTCACTTCTTCAAAACCTTCGATAGCTTTTCCGCATGGCTTTTTTACATGCGTAATGGTATCCCCGACTTTAACTTCTTTGGATGTTTTAATGCCGGAAATGATATAGCCTACATCTCCGCAACGAACTTCTTCACGAGACACCATATCCAATCTAAGTATTCCGACTTCATCGGCATCGTATTCTTTTTCCGTGGCGACAAATTTCACCAAATCTCCTTTCTTTATGACGCCGTTGAATATTTTGTAGTAAGCGATAATACCTCTGAAAGGATTAAAGACCGAATCGAAAATCAGAGCTTGCAGCGGAGCTTCAGGATCACCTTTTGGAGCAGGTATGCGTTTGATGATTTCTTTCAATATATCCATCACTCCTTCTCCTGTTTTGCCGCTTGCACGTATTATAGTGTCTCTCGGAACTCCTAATAATTCAACGATTTGGTCTTCCACTTCTTCAGGCATCGCGCTTGGTAAATCTATTTTATTGAGAATTGGAATAATTTCCAAGTCGTGTTCGAGAGCCATGTATAAATTTGAAATGGTTTGTGCTTGAATACCTTGCGCCGCATCAACAATTAATAATGCTCCTTCGCAGGCTGCAATCGAACGCGAAACTTCATAAGAAAAATCGACATGTCCCGGAGTATCTATCAGGTTTAGTATATACTTTTCTTCATCAAGTATATACTCCATTTGAATAGCATGGCTTTTAATGGTGATACCGCGTTCGCGTTCCAAATCCATATTGTCTAAAACCTGTGCTTGTAAATCTTTTGCATCAATGGTTTGGGTATACTCCAGCAAACGATCGGCCAATGTGCTCTTCCCATGGTCGATATGTGCTATAATACAAAAATTGCGAATATGATTCATCGATGATTATTGCGTATAATTTTGTTTTAGGATTGCAAAGATATATGATTCAGCCCAAATTTTACTATTGTGTGATGAAATAATCTGAAATGTGTCGAAATTGGTATATGTTATAAGTATATACCGGATGTATGTTTTGTATATTCTTTGGGTATATACCGATATGTTTCAAAAAAGGTTTGTGAGGTATATAAATGTATTTAAAATGGCGATTTTTTGGTGGTTATTAACATAAAATCGAGTTTTTGAGGCCTTTTTTGTGTGATTTTTCATCGGATTAACATTATTTAACCTTAAAATGTGATAGTATATACGAAAAGTATATATATTTGTGTCGTTAAACGGTATATATAAATTAGGTATGAAAAAGTATTTACATTAAGTATATACTAATGTTTTGCTGAGAAGCTGATGAATCGAGGCGCTGGAGAGTAATTGATGAAAACATTATCTCTGAAATTAGATGATAGTATTTTTTCAGAAACGGAAGAATTGCTGGATTTGGTTAAAATACCAAGGAATCGTTATATAAATGATGCCTTAATACATTATAATAAATATCAGAAAAAAGCATTTTTGGCGAAAATATTAAAAAAAGAATCGATTTTAGTGAGAGAAGACTCTGTAAGGATAAATAGTGAATTTGAAAGGCCAAATGAATATTGATCAATTTGATATATGGGCATCAGATGTCGTTTGTCGGCAAGAAGATGGAACAAGCTCTTTATTCTTGTTGGTACTTCAGAATTCTACATTAAATGAATTTCATCCGACAGTCATTGTTTGCCCGATAACGACGCACGTTATTCATGGAAGTGAAATTTTAAGAGTACATATCCCGAAAGAGAAAGAAGCTACAAGAATAGAAAAAGATTGTGATGTTGTGATTGATCAAATAAGAGTAATTGATATCAAACATCTTATTAATAGAGAAGGTAAATTACCTTTGGATTTAGTGGAAAAAGTAAAAAATAATATAAAGATAGTAATGGATATGGAGCTTTAAGAAATAAATATTATAATTGGAATACACATTTTAACATTAATAATTATGGTAGCAGAAGATTTGTATGCTTTTCAGACAAGCCATTCTGACATGCTGATTGGCGCACCAGGAAGTGTTCATGTGACAGATGTATTGTTTCCGGTAAACTTAATACTGACTGTATCTCTTGTGGCAATATTGTGTTATGGATTTTACAGAAGATGGAAATGGGAATCTGATAATACAAGTGATTTTTGAAATAAAGTTATAAATTAATTAAACATCATGATAAAATTAAAAAAAGGGTTATCTTCTATCTTTCACACACTCATTTTTCACACACTACGACTACGATTGTAATAGAATCCACACAACATGTGGCGTTAAGGGGATGGATTAACTTCCATCCCCTTGATTATTAGTAGAGAGTATGTGAATAATGCGAAAATTAAGTTAATGTAAAAATATGAAAATCAGTGAAATTCTAAAAGAAATCGAGTTATATGCGCCTCTTTCTTTGCAAGACAGTTATGATAATGCAGGTATACAAATTGGTGATATCAATCAAATAGCAACAGGCGCTCTACTTTGTTTGGATATAACGGAAGATATTATAGAGGAAGCGTTTCAAAAGGGATGTAATTTGATTGTTGCCCACCATCCATTGATTTTTAAATCATTGAATTCGGTGACCGGAAAAAATTATATTGAGAGGTGTGTTATTGCTGCGATTCGAAAAGGAATTGTTATCTATGCGGCTCATACGAATTTGGATAATGCTGAAAATGGTGTCAGTCATAAGATTGCTCAGAAAATAGGATTGGAAAACAGTAAGATATTAAAACCATTGAATAATTATACCGTAGTAAAAGATATTCGAGCCGGAGCCGGAGTTGTTGGAACATTATCGATTCCGGAAGAAGAACAAACTTTTTTATATCGGTTGAAAGAAATCTTTCATTTGAAAGCATTAACCCATTCTCCCTTAAGAACGAAAATGATTAAAAAAGTTGCCGTGTGCGGTGGGAGTGGAGCATTTTTAATTGAGGAGGCCATAGCTGCCGGAGCAGATGTGTTTATTACCGGGGAAGCAAAATATAACGACTATTACAATGTAGAGAAGGATATTCTGCTTGCAACTATCGGGCACTATGAATCGGAAGTATGCACAAAAGAAATCTTTTTTGAAATAATTACAAAAAAATTCCCTAACTTTGCCGTTCATTTTTCGAATATTAATACTAATCCCGTAAATTATATATAATCAAGATATGGTTAAGGAAAAAGAAAAAAAGGCTGTTGAAAAAGATTTATCCATTGAGGAAAGACTGAAAGCATTGTATCAGCTTCAAACCATCATGTCGGAAATAGATAAAATCAAGACACTTCGTGGAGAATTGCCATTAGAAGTGCAAGATTTGGAAGATGATGTAGCAGGTTTGCAAACTCGTATTCATAATTTTCAATTGGATTTGAAAGATTTGGAAGCTTCCATGGGTCAACAAAAAATTAAAATTAAAGATGCTAACGAGTTGATTGCTAAATATAAAGGTCAGCTTGAAAATGTTCGCAATAACAGAGAATTTGATAGTTTGACCAAAGAAGTGGAATATCAAGGTTTAGAAGTCGAATTAGCGGAAAAACGTATTCGTGAGTTTACGGCCGAATCGAAACAATTGTCTGAAGATGCTCAGAAGTCTAAAAATCAATTAGAGGAGCGTAAAGTTGATTTAATTTCTAAAAAAGATGAATTGGATGAAATTATTTCCGAAACAAGAATTCAAGAAGACCAGTTAAGGGAAAAGGCAAAACAAATTGAAACTACGATTGAACCTCGTTTGCTGATGGCTTTCAAACGAATTCGTAAAAGCGCACACAATGGTTTGGCAGTAGTTTATATTCAACGTGATGCTTGCGGTGGTTGTTTTAATAAAATACCACCACAAAGGCAATTGGATATTAAGCTGAGGAAAAAAATTATTGTATGTGAGCATTGTGGACGGATTATGATTGACCCGCAGCTCGCAGGAGTCGAATGAAGTTTGAATAACTGAATAACTGAATAACAGATGTCAGTTATTCAGTTATTCAGTTACTCAGTTATTTATAAGTGTTAGTTAAAATTCAAAATTATATTATTTCGCAGAATCTGTTGATTCCCGATTCCCTGATAATTGTTGGGCTGAGTGGGGGTGCAGATTCTGTTGTTTTATTATATATTCTCCATCAACTTGGGTATGAATGTATTGCAGCCCATTGTAATTTTCATTTAAGAGGAGATGAAGCCTTGAGAGATGAATTATTCTCTAAATCATTTTCGGAATCGTTAGATATCCCGTTTGAGAAAATAGATTTTAATGCTAAAGAATATGCTCAGGAACAGCATATTTCCATTGAAATGGCTGCAAGGGAGTTACGTTATGAATGGTTTGAACAGTTGAGAAAAGAAAACAAAGCTGAGGCCGTTGTAGTTGCCCACCACCAGGATGATAGCGTTGAAACATTCTTGTTGAATATAATTAGAGGTACCGGAATTCATGGTTTAACAGGAATTAAATCTAAGAATGGATATATTTCCAGACCTTTATTGTGTGTAACGAAACAGGAAATTCTTGATTATGCCGAACAGGAAAACTTATCTTATGTGACCGACAGTTCTAATTTAGAAAGTAATTATATTCGAAATAAAATACGCCTCAATATTCTTCCGGAGATGAAGATGATTAATCCTTCCGTGCGGGAATCAATTCTTAAAACAATCGGTAACTTACAACAAGTTGGTACCATTTATGATGCCGGTATTGAAATTGCCCAAAAAAGAGTTTTCAATAAGGAGAAAATGAGCATTTCTATTCAGGAGCTTCAATCATACGTGGAACCCCAAGCGCTTTTATTTGAAATATTGAAGCCGTTCCGTTTTAATGCAACAGTTGTCGATGAAATTTTTGAATCTTTGGAGGGTCAATCAGGGAAAGAATTTTATTCTCCTGAATTTAAATTGGTAAAAGATAGAGATGTCTTACTCATAGTTCCGAGAGAACAGGCCGGCCAACATGATTATAAGATTTATAGAGAAGATATTTTGCTTCATCATCCGGTACGATTGATGCTGGAATTTTTAGAAAAAACTCCGGAAATTGAAATAGTTAAAGAGAAAGAAATTGCCTATTTTGATTTAGCTTTATTGCAATTTCCACTAATCCTTCGACATTGGAAAACCGGCGATAAATTTATCCCTTTCGGAATGAAAGGTTCACGTAAACTAAGCGATTATTTTAGTGATTTGAAATTGAGTAAAATAGATAAAGAAAAAATTTGGTTGCTTTGTAGTGGCGATGATATTATTTGGATTGTCGGAGAAAGGATCGATAACAGATATTGTGTAACAAAAACCACACAGAAAGTATGTATTATTAAAATATTTTAGAATTTGGTGTGTAAATAAAAAAAACTCCTTATATTTGCACTCAAATACTTCTTAATTAAGTACAACTCGATACTTTTTTTCATAGATTTTTTTTGATTCGAATTCATTTTATTTCCCAAAATTAAAGCTTGAGTTGTAGGATAATATCAAACAAAAATTTAAAAGAATTATATTTTAATTATGCAGAAATTTAATATTTTGCAATTGAAAGAAATGGAGCATGCAGGACTTGTATCCATGGCTCAAGAGTTGGGTCTGAAAAAAGTTGACAAACTGGAAAAAGATGACCTTGTATATCAAATATTGGATCAGCAAGCGATTGTTGGCGCTGCAAAACATGCCGCTGCAGAAAAAGAATTTGACGCAAAAAGAGTAACAAATAAGGGGCATAAAGCCACAAATGCTAAGATTCACAATAAACAAGCAGTATCTTCAAAGCCTAATAAGCCAGTAATTGAAACAAAGAAAGAGGAGGTAACAATGATAACAGAACCGGAAAAAAACAATGAAAAAAAAGAAAATAAGTTTGTGAAAAAAGAGAATTTTGAAAAAAATAAAGAAGCGATTGCTGTAAGTGAGGTTGTCGTGGAAAGTCAAAAGACGTCTCCGGAAATACAGAAAAAAGATAAAAACCAACAACAAAAGAAAAGAGTGAAAATACAAAAAACATCAGAGAAGGAACCAATAAGTTCATCTGAAAAGGAGCCAATAAATTTAGAAGAGGAAATTAAGGAACAGGTAGTTGAACCTCAACCAATACAAGAAAATAACCCGATACAGGAAAATGCTCAAAAGCCGCAGCCGTTGGTTTTTAGACACAGTCCGTCTGTTAACAGTGTTATGGATCAGGTTTTATTTCCTAAAAAAGAATCGCATAAAGTTCAGCAAACTGCTGCTCCACAACAAAATAATTCAAACGCTGCTCCACAACAAAACAATAATCGTTCCAACGGTAATGGGAATAATAATAATAATACGAACCAACAGACAAAAGAAAAAGAGAAAGTTTTTGACTTCGATGGTCTCTTGTCGGGAATTGGCGTATTGGAAATCATACAGGAAGGATATGGCTTCCTTCGTTCTTCCGATTATAACTATTTATCATCTGCCGACGATATTTATGTTTCTCAATCTCAAATTAAATTATTCGGATTAAAAACCGGAGATGTGGTTGAAGGACCAATCCGCCCTCCTAAAGAAGGGGAGAAGTTCTTTCCTCTGGTAAAAGTTGATAAGATAAACGGCCTTAACCCGGAAGAAGTCAGGGACCGTATTCCTTTTGATCATTTGACTCCTCTTTTTCCGGACGAAAAATTTCGTTTAACATCCAGCATGAGTCCTAAGGTAAATGATAGAATTTCCGTGCGCGTCGTCGACTTATTTTCGCCAATCGGAAAAGGACAACGCGGATTGATTGTAGCTCAACCTAAGACAGGTAAAACAATGTTGCTGAAAGATATTGCCAATGCAATTGCTTGGAACAATCCCGAAGTATACATGATCATCCTGCTAATTGATGAACGTCCTGAAGAAGTAACGGATATGCAACGCAGCGTAGATGCCGAAGTTATTGCATCAACTTTTGACGAGCCGGCAGAGCGTCATGTGAAAATTGCAGATATAGTTTTGAGTAAAGCTAAAAGAATGGTCGAGTGTGGGCATGATGTGGTTATTTTATTAGATTCTATTACTCGTTTGGCCCGTGCTTATAATACAGTTCAGCCGGCTTCTGGGAAAGTGCTTTCCGGAGGTGTCGATGCTAATGCTTTACAAAAGCCCAAAAGATTTTTTGGGGCGGCTCGTAATATTGAAAACGGAGGTTCTTTGACGATTATTGCTACGGCGTTGACTGAAACCGGTTCTAAAATGGATGATGTTATCTTTGAAGAATTTAAGGGTACAGGTAATATGGAATTGCAATTGGATCGCCGTCTTTCTAATAAAAGAATATATCCGGCAGTTGATATTATTGCCTCAAGTACTCGTAGAGATGAGCTTTTACAATCAAAAGAAACCGTTAATCGCCTTTGGATTCTTCGTAAATATCTTTCTGATATGAACAGTCTTGAAGCTATGGAGTTTGTAAAAGATCGTATGGAAAAAACTTATGATAATGAGGAGTTTTTAGCTTCAATGAATGGTTAAATAAGAATATGTCTTTAATCTGAAAAAGATTTTATTATTATCGTTATTTATTTTTATTATTATTTGTTATATATTTGTAGAAATTTTCCGATCATGTAGTTGATTATGAAAAAAAATCTGCTTTCGTTAGTGTTATTGATGCTATTTCTCTGTTTTCAGACTTTTGCGCAAGATATAAAATCAAAGTCTTTAAACGGAGAGGGGGATCGGGCTGCAATTGAAATAAGTGTAGTTGGAAATAGGATTTACATTGAAAATGCTCCGGTAGGAAAGAGGATTGAAATTTTGAGTATTCTGGGGCTTAAGGTCAGTGAAAGTGAAATCAAAACTTCCTCAGGAGAATATATATTAAATGTGCCCAAAGGATATTATATCCTCCGAATAAAAGATACGGACACGATCCGGAAAATAGCTGTCCGTTAATATGTTAGATGGCTGCGGCCGTTCTTTATTTACCGGATATCCTTATCGCTGTTGACTTCTTCTGCGTTCAATATTATCTCTCATTTCTTGAACTTTTACTTTATAAGTTTCTAACTGCTGTGGCGTAAGAATCTTTGATAAAGATAGTTCTTTTTCTTGTTCTAATCTTGTCATAGCTTCTCTGATTTTGTCTCGATCTCCGCTATCAACTGATTGAATGTAAGCTTGTTGAGCTTTTGTAAATAATAAATTAATAGAGTCAATAGGAGCAATTTGATCTTGTGTCAGATCTAATTCTTTTTCCATCCATGCCGTTGTCCTTTTAGCCCATTCTTCAACAGTGAGTTTAGATCCTCTCCCGGAAGGTTGTGCAACCACAAAACCAATGTTTAATAGCATAATAAACATTAGCAATTCAATTTTTTTCATAATACCTGAATTTAATTAATCATTTTATATAGACTTAAATAATATAAAAAAGTTTAAATCCGATTCAAGATGATCATTTCAACGCTTCAGATCCGCCGATAATATCTAATAATTCACTTGTAATTGCTTGTTGTCTTTGTTTATTGTATTGTACTGTCAAGTCGGATAAGATTTCATCAGCGTTTTCTGTTGCTATTTGCATGGCCACTGTTCTTGCTGCCTGCTCTGCGGCTGCGGAATCTAAAATGCTTGCATAGAGTTTAATCCTAAGTGACTTAGGTATTAAAGCTTCTAAAATTGTGATTTTATCCGGTTCTACAATGAAGTCTGTAGCAGTTTTATCATTATCGTTTTGTTTGACAGAAAGTTCGATAGGTAAAAATTGTTCTTTGGTGGGTACTTGGGAAGCCGTACTTTTAAAATGATTGTAAAGCAATATTACTGTGTCGATTTTTTTGTCCAAAAAATCTTGGATTAGCCTGTCTGCTATATTTTTGGCATCTTCAAAATTGGGTTTATCCATTAATTGAATATAACTTCCTTCAATAGCCAGTCCTTCCTTTTTGATAGTATCTTCTACTTTTTTTCCGATAGGGTAGAGGTAGATGTTTTCTTTAGGAATTTGGGAATATACATTTAAAGTTTGTTTTAATAGTTTGATAATGTTGGCATTAAAAGCGCCACACAGACTTGAATTGGAAGAAATAACAATAATTGCGACAGCGTTTACTTCCCTTTTCTTAGAAAGAGGAGATACATAATCTGTTTCGGAAGATAAAAAATCGTTCATTATCTCAGTCAATTTTTGCTGATAGGGCGAAAATCTTTCAATTTGATTTTGAGCCACACGCAGTTTGGCTGATGAAACCATTTTCATCGCCGACGTAATCTTCTGAGTAGATTGTACGGATTTTATTCTTCCTTTTATTTCTTTTAATGAGGCCATCTATTCTCAACTATATTTTTGTGCGACTTCTGCTGCAACTTCGGTCAGTATTTTTTCAACTTCATTATTTAAAATACCTTGTTCCAATATGTCAAGTACTTCTTTTTGATATTTAATTTCCAATAATTCTAAAAATGATTTTTCGAAATCGTGGACTTTATCGATCGGAACTTCACTTAATAAACCTCGTGTTCCACAATAAACGATAGCGATTTCTTTTCCGACCGGAAGCGGTTGATATTGAGATTGTATTAATAATCCGGTATTCTTTTTCCCTTTGTCCAGAATCATTTTTGTTACAGGGTCCATATCGCTTCCGAATTTACTGAATGCTTCCAGTTCACGATATTGTGCCTGGTCGGTTTTCAATGTTCCTGCAACTTTTTTCATGGCTTTCACTTGCGCATTACCACCCACGCGGGATACGGAAATTCCTACGTTAATGGCAGGTCGAATCCCTGCATTAAATAATCCTGTTTCAAGGAAAATCTGTCCGTCGGTAATAGAAATCACATTTGTCGGGATATAGGCGGAAACGTCTCCTGCTTGAGTTTCAATAATCGGAAGAGCGGTTAATGAACCTCCACCTTTCACTTTGTCTTTCAAACATTCGGGCAAATCATTCATTTGGCGGGCAACATTGTCGTTTGAAATAATCTTTGCCGCGCGTTCCAATAAACGGGAATGCAGATAAAAAATATCTCCGGGATAGGCTTCGCGACCGGAAGGACGACGCAAAATCAAAGATACTTCGCGATACGAAACGGCTTGTTTGGATAAATCATCGTAAATAACCAGTGCATGACGGCCGGTATCTCTGAAATATTCGCCGATAGCAGCTCCTGCGAAAGGTGCGTTAAATTGTAAGGCGGCAGGATCGGAAGCTGTTGCGGAAATGATAATGGTATAATCCATTGCTCCCTTTTCCTGAAGGGTATTTACCAGATTAGCGACAGTAGAACCTTTTTGTCCTATCGCTACATAGATACAATATACCGGTTTTCCCGCTAAATAATTACTTTTTTGATTGAGTATGGTGTCGATGGCAATGGCTGTTTTCCCTGTTTGACGGTCGCCGATGATTAATTCACGTTGTCCGCGTCCGATTGGGATCATGGCATCGATTGATTTAATGCCGGTTTGGAGTGGCTCATTTACCGGTTGACGGAAAATAACTCCGGGCGCTTTACGTTCCAGTGGCATTTCCAACAAATCGCCGGTAATAGTACCTTTTCCATCTATCGGTTGACCGATAGGATTGATTACCCGTCCTACCAGACCTTCGCCAACCATAATAGAAGCTATACGATCGGTTCTTTTTACCGTATCTCCTTCTTCCACCAGGTTAGAAGGGCCTAAAAGTACTGCTCCTACGTTATCTTCTTCCAGATTCATTACAATTGCTTTCAAACCAGAATTGAATTCAAGAAGTTCTCCGGATTCAGCATTTGTTAATCCAAAAATACGTACAACCCCGTCTCCAACAGATAAAACAGTACCGACTTCTTCAAATTTAGTTCGGAGGTCTATTCCTTCGAGCTGCATTTTCAGAATGTTTGAAACTTCGCTTGCTTTTATTTCGGGCATAAATTTTATATTTACGATTTACGATTTACGATTTACGATTTACGATTTATGATTTACGATTTACGATTTACGATTTACAATTTACGATTTACGATTTATGATTTTTCAATCTAAAATCTAAAATCTAAAATCTAAAATCGTAAATCATTGAGTTAATTGTGTTTTTATTTTTGCCAACTGGTCTTTCACACTTGCGTTTAATTGGTTGGATTCAACGTCCAAAATAAAACCACCTATGATATTTGAATCAATTTTAGAGATGAAATCTACCTGATAATTATTTTCTCCGGCAATCAATGTTTTAAGTTTTGACATTGTAGCCTCTTGCGGAGGGTCGACAGTGGTCAACATACCGGTAATGATTCCTTTTTCTTTTTTGTATAATTTCTGATACATCAAAGCAATCATTTGGGTATATGGCTCCCTGTGATTTTCAGCTAATAAATTGAGCAGGTTGTCATATGATTTGCATACAGATTTTCCACCGGCTGTTTCCAACAATTTATGTTTATTTTCCTTCGATATGGTTGGATTTTCCATTACTTTCTGCAAAGACTTATGCGTGGAAAAACTTTCGGATAAGAATTTCATTTTTTCAAATAAAACATCTTCCTCTTTGAGTTCGGCAGCATGAGCATAAAGCGCTTTTGCATATCGTGTTGAAATGATTCCGGTATCCATCATATTAATTGTTTATCGTTTCTTCGAGCAACTTGTCAATTAATTCGATTTGCGCAGGACGGTTGTCTAAATTTTTGCGGAGTACTTTTTCCGCAATTTCGAGAGATAAAGCTGCTACTTGATTTTTAATCTCTTTGACAGCATTTTCTTTCTCTTTTTGGATCAGCAACCTGGCATCTTGTATTATTTTGTCGGCTTCAACTTGAGCCGATTGCTTGGCATCTTCGACCATTTTGTTCCGTATGTCAGCGCCATCTTTCAGCAATTGCATTTCTTTGTTTCTGGCTTCAGCAAGGATTTTAGCTCCTTCCTCTTTCACATTTTCCAATTGCAGTTTGGCTTCTTTGGCGGCATCTAAAGCACTGTCGATATATGCTTTCCTTTCCTCTACCATTTTAATGATAGCAGGCCAAGCATATTTAGCCAAAATGCCAAATACAATCCCGAATGCAATTAACATCCAGATAAGCAAACCGACTTCAGGCATGAACAGTTCCATTTGATTGAATTTATTGGATGAAAATTGCCAATGCGCAAATGATAATAGCAAAGAAAGCTACCCCTTCGATCAATGCGGCAGCAACAATCATGTTATTTCTTAAATCTCCGCTGGCTTCCGGTTGACGCGCCATTGCTTCCATAGCTTGACCGCCGATGCGCCCGATTCCTACCCCTGCTCCTAAAACTGCCAATCCGGCTCCCAATGCAGCCCCAAGTTTAGCTAAACCGGCTCCTGCTGTTACATCTAATAAAATAGATAAAATCATAATTCAATTTTTTAAGATTATTTGTTTTTTAATTTACATTCGTTTAATGCTTCGCATGATGTGGCTCTATGCGTGCCATATTAATAAAAATTGCCGACAACATTGTAAAGACATAAGCTTGTATGAAACAGACCAATACATCGATTAATATCATAAATACGGAAAACAGTATAGCAACTATGGCTACTACACCTCCGGTAATTACGCCCATCATTACAGTGAAGATAAATATCAGGCTGATTAATACCAGCACAATCATGTGTCCGGCCAACATATTGGCAAACAAACGTACCATCAGTGCAAAAGGCTTTGTTATAATTCCTATCAATTCAATAAAAGGCATCAACGGAACCGGAACTTTTAACCAATTCGGCACATCAGGCCAGAAAATTTCTTTCCAATATTCTTTTGTCCCAAAAATATTTGTAATCAAAAAAGTGATTACCGCCAATACCATGGTTATAGCAATGTTACCTGTAACATTCGCTCCACCCGGAAAGATAGGAATTAATCCTAACAAATTATTAATAAAAATAAAAAAGAAGACCGTCAG
>Ga0123357_10002972_pt1 | contig 19177 bp, 9 predicted proteins | sample TergutEmb28metaG_FD_89873 | JGI IMG/M metagenome (GOLD analysis project Ga0123357, IMG submission 89873) | Embiratermes neotenicus P4 segment gut microbial communities from Petit-Saut dam, French Guiana - Emb289 P4 | ecosystem: Host-associated > Arthropoda: Insects > Digestive system > Gut ...
GGGTGGTGTCACTATGTTTTTTTTGTGTTTTTTTCAAAAAAAAATAGGGTACAATTTTAGGGGGGGGCGCCCAAAATTTTCCCCCCCCCCCCCCCCCTCCGGAAAAATCACGGGCCCCGTGATTTAACGCTCAGCCACTGTATTTCAAAGAGATGTAAAGGAAAATCACAAACATAGCATGGGGATTGTAGTAACACCAACATCTGTTATTTTGGCCCTCTACGTTCCTATTTAATGTATACCATGCGTAATCCATGCTTTTCTTCTGTTCGAAATTTAACCTGTGATTAGATTTTTTTTTCACCATTCAGTGTAACGTTTACTTAACACGGCACGGGCGACGCGGGATATTCTGTACAAAACTTACGGTGACATATTCCCATGACGTATAGGGTATATGCATGTCGCAAAGTGTTGCAGATGAATGTGTTGTGTTCAACACAACACATTTCTCACACGTGCTCACAACCTTCTGTCTATAAATAGTAGTAAGACTGAACGGTCGTGGCACGTAGCAGCGCAGATGATATGACATAACACTCCTCCAACTCGCGTTGCGTAACCCTATTTGTATTCGTGTATGCTCGGAGCGAAGATTAGTGAGACGCTCTGTGAGCCAGAACTGCAAGAGAGATTATGTTTCACCGTCTGGTCCACAGGAATAAGTTCTAACTGGTCAATGTTTGGTGGGAGTGGTGAGTGAAATCAACATTGTTTTCGCTTTTGACTTTCGCGTGAGACTATTTTTAAGGACATGGCAGTTTAAATTTCCCTCGTTGACACGGATATCAGTCGCTGAGTCATACTAAGAAATCTAAAGTTTTTTTCATCAGTTACATGTTTCATGAAATTTTTGGTTTGTTTTCTCGAACTAGTGCAAGCAACTGCAGTAAATGTTTTGGTGTATAAAATTTGATAGTCCAGTTCTTGGAACCTGTTTTTCTTATTATTTGTCCTATTGAAGTTGTTGGCTGAAATTTGTTTTGTCACTACATTTTACACGTTTGGATATTCTGTCATCAGTTTGACACTTATTATTTTGTCATCTGGACGTAGTTACTTCTTTCGTTCTTTCTTTCTTTCCTTCCTACCTTCCTACCTTCCTTCTCTTCCTTCCTGCCTTCCTTCCTTCCCTCCTTCCTTCCTTCCTTCCTTCCTTCCTTCCTTCCTGCTCACACATTTGAATGAGAATGTTTTTAACATTGATATTGTTTATTATTTTTACATGTTTGAAGCCTCTGAACTACCCACCCAGATGCCAATAGCTGTTATTAACATCCTGTATGATTTTTACATTCTTTTAATGTTTTATACCACCAAAAATATTAAGTCTTTGTTCCAAAATATTATTAGTTTCACAGTGAACACAAAAACATATTTAACAAAAACCATCACAGGACAAGCTTGAAGCTGTTGTAAGGAATCCTGCAGTTAAGTCTGTGCAGTTACATTCATGCGTTGCGGGAATGAATGTGTGTCTTGTGGAGGCATAAATTTACTGCCAAATGAATTCCCAAGTAAGTTAGTCAAGAATATGAATTTTGTATTGAGGGAATGGCGAAGTTTTGGAGCAACCTTGAAATAGTCAGTGAAGATGGTGACCGATCCTAGTTGCCAGAATAATACTGTAATAAACAAATATGAGATTTCAGGTTTTGTGGTAGTGAACATTTAGACTGCAGTTTTCTGGTAATCATCTAAGAAAATACACTTTCTGGACTATGTGGTGTCATAACCATTTATTAGATTACATGTTGTCTTAACCATTTACTAGTGTACATTATGTCATAACCACCTACAAGACTACACGAATTCAAACCCAAAATAGAAAAGTCTGTGTAAAATAAATAAAATAATTTGAGTTATGTGTCTCCACATGCTGGACCGGAACATAAAAATATTGCAGTTTGGTATTGTTCTGAAGGTTTCTGGGAATTTGATGATGACACCTGTAGTGAAAATATTGTGATCAAAAGCACTATATGCTGAAATGAAAATTGATATGCAGATTACAACTGATTATTTTTTCAGGTCATTCCGACAGCGTGTGAACCAGAATAACAAAGGAAATGTGTTTGTGGCAGATGGAAAACATACCTTTTTCATTCCTGTGGATGAAGGCTTCAAGGTAGTACTGATATTGAGCAACAGGTGACAAATAAACAGTTTTTATTCATTCAAGGAAATTTACTTTGTTGATGAGTGTTCTAGTTTCCTTCTGTTTGCTATGATACATGGTATTTTGAATATAAAATTAATCGTTTTGTTGGATTTTTTGTTAAAAGTGGAAGCATTTAATTAAAAAAGAAATATTGATTCTCTGCAGTGATCGACAGTGGTGCTTCTCATTGAAGCATGTAACTCAGTTGCCCTTGTAATGCATCATATGTGCTGCATGTAATCATAACAGATGTTTTTGAATACTATATCCTTCAAGTAAGAAAAAAATATTTCACAGGTGAATAGTGAGGATGTTGAAGTTCAGGTGTTAAGTTCTATATGTTAATGAAGAATTCAATGCAAAATAAAATACAGTGTATAAGATGACACATTTCATTTTCCTCCTGTCCTATATTCTGCTGTGCACCCTGTTACACTTTGTGTTCCTTCTTCAGTGATCTTCATAATTTCGTTCTTCCCAGGGTTGTATCTATAATCTGATTTTTTTATTCAGTTATTTTCCAGTCTTATGACACACAGTTGTGTTTTTGAAGGTGTAAAACTGTTAACACAACTTAATTTGTAATGTGTATTGCAACATGTTTTAACACTAAAGAGTCATGTTTAGGTTAAGTACTTATTGAAACACACAAGATTATACAATTTCTTTTAGCAAACTGAGACCTCAGTTTTTACAATTTTGTTTTGTTTTGTTTTGTTTTGTACAGGCTTCTTTTTTGTGACTAATTAAAATTGCTTCCACATTCAATTTCAAGTGACTGCTCTTTTCTGTAAGTTTATTCAGTAGCTACCTATGCCTTCTTCTTTGTCTTCCCATCCATTTTTTCTTTCCTTCAGTAATGTATTTTAGAAGATGGTGCCTATGCACAGTGTAACCAATCCACTTAGCCTTTCTTCATTTTTATTGCGTGTAGGATATTCCTGTCCTCCTTGACTCTGCATAATACTTCTTCATTTCTTACACAATCGATCCAACTGATCTCCATCTTTCCAGCACCATATTTCAAAACTTTCAAAATTTTTCTGATCTATTTCCTGAAATGTCCAGGTTTCAGCACCATATATAGTTATGCTCAAATTGTAGCATTTCACTAGTTTCTTTCTTAAATTTAAGTCCAATTTGCTGGTGAAAAGAGCCTTTATTCTTGTTGAATGCCACTGTTGTCAGTGCCATGTATTCTATTGCAAATAATTCTATTTGTGCTGACTTTTATTCTCCTTAACACTGTTTATTACAACCAATACATGTGCACTATATTGTGTGTATTAATCACATACTAATTATCACTTCTATGCGTTTCGGCATCCAGTCAGTTGGTTTTTTAAATAGCTTTATAGAGTATGGTGCGCAGTATGTACAATATCAAGATTTATCTGCCTTATTTCACATTTTCCTCTACACAAACAATACAGTAAGTAATGCTTCCCTTGTTTCAATCCTCTTTCAGTGCACCTATGGTTGGAAAATAGTTGTCAATTCCTGCATTGTGTGCATAATATACCAGTCTCACCTATTTTAAGCCAATATCAGCTAACATCTATCAGGAAGATATAGGCCATATATTTTAATCTGGATGCTAATTACTTTTACTTGAATATTTTTATACTGTCAGTTTCATTGCAGTGACTATTTACGATTTTAATATGTTTTATTTACAATTGCTGTTGTTACAGACATAAATGATAATTCTGCCATTTTATTGGCACAAAGGCTTGGTACGCTAGTGACCAAAGTTTTATCCGAATCCAGAACTTTGCTCTGCACTGTTGGTGCACAGTGACACAACCTTACAATATTTTGTAGCATTCAGTGTATCTCGTAACGTAGCAATAAACATTATGTTTGTTATGTTTGTAGCCTGCTCCACGACCTGACAAGATTGACCAGAAGGTTATTGACGGTCATGTAATTCCCAATCGTGTACTATTTACCGATGCAACTCCCAGAGATAAAGAGTATGAGACCTTGGCTTTCAGTGATAATGTACGTGTGACCATCTCATTCTCTGCACAGTCCAATGGGGAGAAATCTTCGTGTAAGTGGTTTCGAATTCCATAAGTCAAATAATAATGGATATAGTATAATATATATGATGGACCCATTCTTCTCCAACCTGTTGTGTAATAGTCCTCACTAGCCTGTCCGTCATTACCTATTTTACGTTACCTTTTCTTATTGTTTTAACCCTTGATCGCACCAAAAATTTAACGTAATTACTCATGCTTGGAGGGAGGTCATTTTTATCCCATTGGTTTATTGATAGTTTTAGTCAATGTTATTCATTCGTGCCTACATGCAAGGCATACACTTTTATCTGTATTTGTAATTAAATACAAATTAACTGTTTGAAGATGGATGATGACCAAACTTATATATAAAACTTCAGTTTGTATCTCAGAGAGAACACAATGCATCTCTATTGTAAAGGGAGATATTTAATGTTGTGTAGGGAAATAATCAGTATTTATTTTGAGAATCCTACAAATCACATAATATACTGGCAAACTATGTACCACCCTCTCTAATGGTAATGTTACAGCAGGCTGTACATATAGTTACTACTGAATTATAAGGGCCTCAAGATGCAGAGATATTCATTTTTCTGCTGTCCACCTTCTCATCATCAAAACACGTATTTTATTTACTAAGGGTGTAGTGTACATAATAATAATTTATAATTGTTTACCTGGCAAATATGTAGTTTACTGTTTGCAGCTACATTGTTAGCTCTTTGTGGTTTGAAATATATTCCTTGTTTCTTAATTTTGTTACGTGTCTCATAAAGTAATTTCCTTTAGCAATCTAAAAAATTGAATCTTGGCAGTTTTCTTTCCCTCTTTCACTCCAATTTCTTTTTCTTAATTCCTTTCCATGACCTGTATTTCACTTCCCAAAATCCAAACGTTGTTTGAATGTAGTATTCGACAGCTGGAGTGAAATATTTGTTTTCATATAGGTTTTATCATTCCTTTCATGATTGCTTCTTCTCAGCTATTATGTATGTATAATAAATTCACATATTTCTTCATGTAACTATGAGCCTCATATCGATTGTCTCTGAATTGTTGATTTTTTCATTGATATGAGCATTTAAAATCATGCTTTCTTCAGTATTTTGCTTTTATTTCAGTTTCAATTTCCCTAGGTCTCTTGGTTCACAGAGTGACTTATTTATTGAAATAAGTGTGAAGTTTGTAAAACAGTGCTAAATTTACAATAACAAATTTTCATATTTGTTAGTGTTTATTATTCCCCAGTATGGCAGATTAAAGTCTTGCAAATTTATATGATGACGTGAAAAAGGAAGGTAAAAGTACCAAAAATTAAAAGTTTTAGTAGAAGCATACCATCTGCCAACATTGAGTTTGTTACCAGTGAGTTGTGTTACTGCTAAAGAGTTCTGAAATTTGCGTATTCATAGAATGTGAGATGTTTGCGTTAGAGGATAATATTAATTTTATATAATAGGTGTTTTTGTGGATTGGCCTGAAACATATTTCTGTTAACTCATTGTTTTATGCATAAAAATGATGTGTTGACATAAAATTTTGAAACTTAAAAATATATTTTCCTGCTAGAGTGTTCTTTGTGAATGATGCATGGTCCTTTTGCCAACAGACTATGTGAGAAGCAATACAGTAGTGGGAGATCCAAATCATGCAGAAGGAGTTGTTCTGGCTGAGATCGTGATGGCAAATATTCCTGTCAGGAATGGAGTAGTGCATCTTATCCATCGGCCACTTATGGTTGTTGACATAACAGTGCAGCAGTTCCTAGAAGTAAGTTTATTGACAATTGAATATCTGTCAGTATCCCACTCTCTACCTCTCTCTTGGATCTGTGTGATGAGTTAAATAACAATGACTTCAGCATGCTGTTAGTACCACTTGGGTGGAAGAAACTGGTTCCTGTAGTTTACGAAATATTTCACAAAAGTCGTGAAATTAAATTGACAAGAAGTAGCAGTTCAAAACCTGCATGTGCAGGAGGCCAAGGAAAATTTTTCTGCAATTCATTCACAATGTGTTAATATCTTTAAATAAAGCTGAGATTATACAGTACCTTTAAATATTTCATACAAGACACAAACACATGTAGTGTACTTTTAATTTGATCCATACCTGTACATTAAATTGCAATGTGTATATATATAAAGCAATGAATACACTTTATTAAAATGGGTTTTTATTCCGTATTGCTGATCACCAACTACAACATACACCTATATCAATGTTACAGGGTGCATATTAACTGCAGTTAACAACACAAACACACTCTGTTTTCTTGTTTTAACAACTTTTTTTAAATTTTAACTGTTTTATCAATATATAAACCAACTCTGTATTATAGCAGGGAGTACCTAAGATATTAACTATTACATGAAGAGGTTTTACCTATATGGGTTAACAGTTTATTGTGTGTTTTATTAGTATTCTTCAAGACACCTGGATGATGGTCATGAGTACAACCAAAACATGTTGGTGATTAGCAGTATGGAATAAAAATACATTTTAACATAGTGCTTTCATTGATTTTCTATATACATTGTGTGTAGTATACATTTTTAAATAAGAACAGTTGCTCTGCTTTTTAAGGTAGCAATTATATGAGGGAAGGTTCTGAATTATATTGGTACTTATGTATCAAACTTACAAATTGTTGTGATATTTGGTCCCTCAGTGTGAATTGTTTTACTTAAGATGCTGATTTCTGTCATGGCCTTCTGGTTTCTGTACAGACTGTTGCTGTGATGGTGCTTATATCATGTGCTGATTATTGTGATAATTTCCATGGGGCACCTAAACTTGAACTGAGCTGTTATTCATACCTGTTGTGATGGTACACCACAGTTATGTGCATTTGTTTTACTGTATCGGTGTTCAGAAGTCACAGGTCATTGTGCTTGGAATAAGATGCTTGTATGGGAAGAGGGAATGCCTGGGTGACTCATCTGTTGCCTTGATGTACTTGTCTTGTAAATTCCAGTACCTGCGGCAGAAATAACACTTATTTTGCACTTGTCTGTAATGAAAATTAATTCAGTAATTATTCTCTACCTTGACTATGAATCTTGAAATTATGAATAGGATGTACAGTTTTCTTACATATTTGCTTGCAACTTCAGATGGTTCTGCTGTTAAATATCCACAGATTTTTATCAGTAATCCATTTTGTTGAGTAAAGAGAGACCAACTTGATGTCACTTGCTTTATTTCATTATTTAATGCTCAACATGTTTTGGATGTTAATACATCCATCCTCAGGAGCTTGCGACTTATGTGCTGAGTTATTTCATGGGTTGTATTGATCTGGTTTGATGTGTGTTGGTGTTATGTTGTGGTTTGGCTGTGTTAGTGTGGTATCCGTATGCAGGTTGAAGCACTACTGCATACAGATACCACACCACCACAGCCATACCACAATGTAACTCCAACACACATCGAACCAGATCAATACAACCCATGTAATAACTCAACACACAAGTCGCAAGCTCCTGAGGATGGATGTATTAACACCCGAAACATGTTGAGCATTAAGTAAAGAAATAAAGTAAGTGACATCAAGCTCTTTATACAACTATCAAGATGATGCACGGTCCAATAAACATAAAATCCTTTTTGTGTTTTTAAATATGAAGTGTTTCAATATTTAAATTAGGTTCAACATTTAACCTAGACTTCACAGTTACATACTTCCATTACTGTCTCGGCAGTGAATGTCTCTTAAGTCTATACCTATCATAAAAGTTACACATTGATGTAACACTTTGTGGTCAGAATCACTTCTTTTCCAAAGTCCTAAAGTTTGGCCTCTTTCTTTTGTGTCACTCAGTACACACTCCTTCACTTCCACTTCAGTGTAAAATTAGTTTTGTTGCCAAGTTCCCAACCCCTATTGCACTAATATATCACATGAGAATGGTTGTAGTAAACTTCACAGAATCTTTCATTGTGACCTTTCCTGAATACAGGTTACTTGCTCTTCCTGCTATAGCTATACTGATTGAAATTACTGATTGATGGTGTGGAACACATATTCCTCTTTTGACTGTTGTTCTGTGAATTGCTGAAAATGTTGTACCATTGAAATGGGATTTTAATACTTAAAATTGTTGTTAGTGTATGAAGGGTTATAATTGTAGCTACCCAATATCAGACATGACAGTTCATTAAAATATCTAGCACCCTTGAAAACTGCACCACAGCGGTGGCCGTCAGAACTTCTTTGCACCACAAATTCGGTAGTGAGTTCTTTATTACCCTACCAGTTCATTTTCTTTCTTTTCTCTTTGCTTGAAGTCTGTTAGCATACCTTTTGCCCGTATGTTTGTTGGATATCTGCTCTATCATAACACACTTACCATATTCCAAAAGTGGTTCACTTTTGTTCTGTGGTGGTTGTCCTGATTTAAATTTTCAACAAACCTTTGAAGAAAGTAGATTACACATTTAATCAAAGGAGAAATATTTTAATTTTCTTTCTGTCTGGTGTGTAAGCAGGATGCAGAATATCAGTTCAGATACAGGGATGTATGTGGACTGGAACTTTAGTCCTTGAGAGAAATGAAGCATAGAAGTTGTGTGTGGTTATGAAGGTAATTAGGATTGTTACTGACTTCTTATGAACATTCTTTCTGTGGTGTGTTCATTTCACCACCCTCGTAATGAGCAGTTTTGTACTTCTGTTTATCTGGCATTCAGAATTCAAGAGATAAGTAAAGCCCTCAGAATAATGTAACATCAGAACTTAAGTTTGTTCGTGCTGTTCTTCCACTTAGATGGAACTGACAGGCTGCTGAATGCTGTCATGTTCAAATATAATTAATTTGTTTTTGATTGACAAGAGAGAGGAAATGGTACCTTAAGATTTAGTAAGAAGACTTGGGCACATTCATTTACTCAGAATATATTTTACAAGTGCAATCCCTATAATATGACATTCAGTACAGATACATAGTAGTCTATACATGTGCATACAGCTTACAGTTTTACAGTTTACAGTTTACAGTTTACAGTACAATACAACGTTGCTAGAGATGGGATGAGACTGAACAGTTTTATTGCATTTGGTGAGGTGTTCCATTGCTTTTGTTTATGGGTACTTGGCTGAAATTTGCATCTTGATTTAAATGCTTAATCATCAATAATAATACCTAATAATATGATGTAGAAATGTGTTGAATATGTAGAAACCTTTTTGGTTGTATTGAAATTCTGTTGTCTCACTGGTGGTGGTCAGTTAATCACATTTAATACAAGTCTTAAAAGTTTTAAGATGTGATGTTTGTATTTTCTTGTTTCATAATGACATGTTTTATTGAAAAGCATGGACTTAATTTCTTATTACAACCTTAATAAAAACCTAAACCTTTCCCACATGATTTGATATTAGATTGTACATTTTACACTGGTAAAATTCATATTACAAGTGATTCATTAGGAGGAGACTGTGAATTTAATCTAATCTCTTGATGTCTTGAAGGGTACCTCCTTCTGACACTTGTTTATTCACTGGATTAAGATTGCAATTGAATATCTGTTTGTTAATTTACTTCCTGAATTTTTAATTCTGGTCTGCTTTCAAACACTGTAGTGGCTCTCAGAAGTTAAATTAAAGATGAATGTACAGACTGCAGGCAATATACAAGCTTCATAGCAACAATGCTGAAATTTTTATTTTCATACTTAATGTTAATTATAACAAAGATAATGATTGTATAAAAATGTTTCACCAAAATTTGTAGAATGTATGAAGTTATTCTAAGCCTTCAATGATGGCTGCTAAATATTTTGGATTATATTGCAAATTTAGGAATAGCCAAATTTCATTACCTGAGTTGCACGTAAAATGAAAGAATGCATTCCATCCCTAGCAGTGTTTCGCGTATTGCACAACATAACCTATATTCAATAAGACTATTTCATGCACAGACCACTAATTATGATTCTTCTTACTTGACTTTCTTTTCATAACACTTCGTCTACTGCAGTCATTCAAGGTAAACTCACTTTTTCCACGTTTTTACAGCATCTTTATATAACATTACAATATAGTTGCTCTTCATCTTCTTAATTCCACTAACATATTGCTTGATATGAGTATATTGTACGTTTCTTGTTATTACTCTTATTATTATAATCACTACTGTTATTGAAATGTTTGCTACTGGTATTAGTGTCAGCGGACTGAGATGTACGTGAGATGTATATCTTCAAGACACATTTGATACAGATGTGACAAAACTGTGAGTTATGTGTGTTACTGTTGTTCACACCATGTGCCAGTTATATTTCTGCATAATTGTACCAGCAAACGTGCAGAAAGGCAATTTAGCAGTGAGGGATGCTGATTGGCACATGGTTGTATAGGCACATAACTGAAGATGGACACACTTCATGTTCGTATGATATTTAAAAATCAATATTTTACCTGTATGATCATTAGCATGTTAGGTGTTATTTTTATTTATAAAAAATTTCCTGTTCTGTTACAATTAGTTACTGTATGATTTATAAATAGAAATAACTCATAAAATTTCCATTCTATGTTAATTATTTTCTCTGTGATGTATTAGGAGAAGTAACATGTGACAAGATAATAATCAAGCATGATCATATCATCATAATCAGATCTTTTGAACTTGGTTATTGGTAAACTGTACTGCTAACTACATTCTAATTTTGTTTTAAATAATTGATCAGTGTATGTACCAAGAAAGTGTATGTACCAAGAATGTATTTTGATGCAGAAGTAAACACAGAGGCATTTTGAACGTCCTGGAACTGTGACTGCTTCCAAATTATACCTTCTTTGAATTGTGAACGTGTTAAATTTTATTGAGACATATAATTATCTTAATATACCAGATTTCAAAGTTTACAGTATTCAGGAATGTACTTAAGTGTAAGCTAGATTTTGTACAGAATTTGGATTTATGGACTTCAAGCTAAATTGGTTTGGGATGACAATTTGGGACAGAGACAAGAAGCAGATTAATAAATTTAAGAATACATGCTATGTTTGGCCTCACATTTTACTCATATAGTTATTTAAATAAAAGCAGTGGAAGATGCAGGCAGCATCAGGTGAGGTTTATACTGCAGACCTTCAGATGTCCTCAGAGAATGATCATTGTCAAATTAAGGGAAATAAATCATGCACATAGTTTTGAATTTCTGCATTCTTTGCTCCAATAAATATTTAGTGAGCTGTGCATTACTTACACTCAAAATGCATGTGTTTTTATTATTGTCTGGGTTGAATCAAAATTAGAATGGTCAATAGATTGTAGGTGAAATTCCTTAGAATAAATTTAATGAAAATCCATTTGGCTGTTCTTTAGTTGCTGCATATAGACAAACCAACTCAACTTATTACACGAATATTGCATTTTTGCAGTTTTTTATTGCAAATAGATATACTTTTCTACAAAATGTACTTGCATTCCACACTACATTACAAGAGGGAGGTTTGCTGTCCTTTTGAGTCCTTGATTGACTTAATCAGTGGGGAAAGTTGTGCTGGTACTGATTTGATTGGAGGCTTTGTAGGCCATGCACCCAATCTGCATGTGTAAGTGTAGAAAAAATCTCTGCCTGTTCCAAAAATTGTATCCCAGTCATCCAGCACATAGACTGTAACTTTTAGTGTCTCAGAAAATGACATTAGTAACGGCAGGAAATGTACATAATGTTGACATTGGGAATATGGTAGCTTATTGAGAACTAGTTTTTAGCACTCAAGTTATGGGACTGTCAGTATTTGGGAATAACCCCAACAAATCAAAGTTGCGTTTATGAAGAAATTAAGAACAGATTGGAACCAGGGAATGCTTACTGTCACTCAGTGCTGAATCTTTTGTCTTCCAATTTGCTATACAAAAATATGAAGATTAAAACATACAGAAATATGATTTTGTCTGTTGTATTAAGGGGTGTGAAACTTAGTCTTTCACATTAAGGGAGGAACAGAGGCTGAGGGCTGTTTGAGTACAGGGTGCTGAGGAAGATATTTGGGTCTAAGAGGGATGAGGTAATAGGGGAGTGGAGAAGCCTGCATAATGAGCTTCATGATCTGTAATCCACTAAATACTATTCAGGTTATCAAATAAAGATGACATGGTCAGGTCATGTGGCATGTGTTGGGGGGTAGAGAAGAGGTACATATAGAGTTATGGTTGGGAAACCTAAGGGACGGAGACCATTTGGAAAACATAGGAATAGATGGGAGGATAATATTAAAATGAATCTTTAAGACATGAGATGGAGGAGCATGGACTGGATTGATCTGGCACAGTATACAGAGAAGTGATGGGCTCTTGTATAATGCAGTAATGAGCCTTTGGACTCCATACAATGCAAGAAAGTCTTGATCAGCCGAGGACCTCTTAGCTTCTCAAGAAGGGCTTTGCTCCATGGAGTTTTGCCATGAAGTGTAGATAAGGTAAAGTCTCCTGAGGCAGTTCCTGTTTTGAATAAAACTGTAATATAAAAATATTTGATTACACCATGTATTTACCATACACATTTATGCCTTATTGTCATTCCCCCCATTTTGACTCTGACGATGGAGATAGGACCACTGTCTGAATTGTTGGCTTTCTTTCTCAGCAATAGTGCTGCTGATCGCCTAAGTCAGTCATATGCATTTGTTTATTGCAGAAGCTTTATACCTTATTTTAAAATGGCTCAGATTACCGGTTGTAGAGATAGTGTTGTTAGAGATGTGCCGTTAGGAAAGAATGAAATTACGTGAAAATCAGGAGGTTCTGAATACATGCTACTTTTATTACAACTGTGCCTAGAAATGATTGCATCATATTCTGGCCTGCTGTTCATCAGATAGTGATTACTGTGCTCACAGAAGATGAAGCTGTTGAATACATATTGTCATTTCTTTGAATTTGTAGTGTTTCTGATTTTGTATTCTTACCATTTTATCTTCCTAATTTGCCTTGATTTCTCTTATACTCTGTTAACTTTGAAACTTTATAGTCAATCAGCATTGTTTGTCACTTGAGAGTAAAGGAATTACCTTAGAAAAATGTCCAGATCGTTAGGGAGATTCTGTTAATTCTTTACTGTTGTTATATTTTAAAACAACAACAGGAGGAACTACTTAAAATTTCATAAGCAGCATACTCTAAATAAGCCTGTTTGATGTCTGTATAGAAAAGAATAATGAAAATCAGTCAGATACTGTATATGATCAGGTCATCTCAGATATATTAGCAAAGTCACTATTTGTCTGAATGTAGTGGAAATAATGCTGTTCTGTGTGAAATTAAAGGTAATCTATGTTTATATATGATTTGATGCTTCCTTGGATAGTATATGCAATGAGCAGCTTCTTGGGTGATCAGTCATGTAAATGTGGTTATTTTTCAGGTTATTGTACTTTTCTTAACATTTTAAAATATTAGAGTTCATCTTATGAAATCATGGAATGCTGAATTATTGCTGTATAGGAAGGAGCAACGGATACTTGAGAAATTCTGAATCAAATATCATTCTGTGGGCAGTGAACACTGATAAAAGATCCCATACATTGATCAATTACTGCTACTTTTACAGGATATACTCTTCGTACCTTTAGGAGAATAAATATAGTCTTTTGTTTTTCTCATATAATTAGTGAAGTACTATAAGAAAATACTAATACATTATTTAACCTAAATAGTACTTCTGAACATCAAAGCTATAATTTCATTTTTTCTTCAATTTTTAGTTCTGAAAATAATAGTGGTCTTTAAGTTAGATTTTGGCACTTATGCAGCACTTGTTTTACCTGACAAATACCGTTTTTTGTTTCTGGTTGGTTCATCTATTATATTAATCTGGTGCACCACCCATGTGTATGGCTGAATGGTGACAAGAAATGGCAGATGATATTTGTCAGATAAAATAAGGACCCTTTATATATTTATAATTTGTCAGTAATTTTCACCTGGTAAATTTTTAAGACTATAAAAATAATTTGTAGGTAATTAGGAATTACAAACTTCTTGTATTATTCTGTGTTTATTTGTTGTATTTCAGCATAAATATTGTAAGTCTGAAGTACTTAAAATTAATTAAAATGAAATTTCTTAACTGATATCTTGAATATAAATTACAGATAGACTAACAGCGTAATAAATGTTGTAATTATCAATCCAGTGGTAAGTACAACTGAATTTTAAAAGCATGTTGTTTTAGCATTTATAGCTGTAATCCATTTAATGGTTTTATATTACAAATGACAGAAAATACTAACTGGATGCTCACTCCGCTGTCACTGATTGAAAATAGGCTGATGGGTTTTCTTTCTTACTGTACTAATTGTAGTTGTTGTTAATTATGTGTTGTATCTTGCAAAGGGTTTTCATTGGTGGCATTTTCTGGTTTAGTACAAAATCGTTTCATGAACATCATGCTGCATCTAGGTTGGGTGATCATCAAAACATGCAGTCAGTAAGCTGCTTCCGGGATGAAGAGGTTAAGTCTGTCATGTCTAAACTAACCAAGAGACTGCTCCATCTAAGTTGGTTGCATAAAGATAAATTTTGTGCATTTATTCAGCTCTTTTAGGTTTCAGCTACAGTAGCATTGATTTGTAATTATGCTGAAACTGTCTAGTGTGTTTCATCCTGGAGACTAAACACTTATTTTAAAAATATGATAAAATCAAAGTAGTGGAAATGTTGTTGCAAATTAAGTTTATGCTACTGAATCAATTAAGGGCAGATTAAATTTTCTGACTGAGCATTTGTCAAGGACTATGGTCCATATAGTTAACTGGTTTTAATCAAGAGAGGAGTTTAATATGATATAATCCTACCATATGTTGACCCTTCTTGTATGTGTAGTGAGCAGTGCACACTGTTAAAAGAGACATTTGTTTAGCATAATTGTACAGTACTGCTATACAGTGTATCCAACTTAACTATCTTGTTGCATGTGAGCTGAGAAGCAGCTATGCAGGTGGCTGCAGTAATATTATGTTTTCCAGCTTCTCTTATACATTTGAAAAGTTTTATTGACCATTTGACTTACAGGAATTAAAATTTATTTGATTCCAGGCAATAATGTTATGTCAGTTTGTTTGTGAAGCTTAATGCTTTGTTTCTTCATTGACTATGAAGGGTAGCAGCATGAGAGTAGAATTGCTCCATTGAAACATATCTTATTGAGGGTTACTCTTTGTTTCAGGAATATGTATATAAGCACCTGTATAAGCAGGATGTAGGTTTTAAACATTAAGTTATCTCTATGGATCATTGAAAACATTCAGTAAGCACTGAACAATGTCTTTTGCTTCCTGTGTGATAAATATTTGTAGAAGAAATTAAGGCAACATTAATTGTTGTGAAGAATATAATGTAATAAGAGATTTCAGGAAGTAAAATAGTTGAACTAGAATTACACAGAATGTACGTGCTCAGATATTGCCCTAAAGCAGAAAAATTAGAATGTATGTACCATGACAAAGAATGCAAAAATAGTATAACTGATCTTATTTCTCCAGATGGCTTTGTTGAAATTTACACATTGTGTAAAGGCAACGAACACCTTTCCTTAATTTATTTGGTATCAAAAACATTACAAATATGTTGAGTTTGAAGATTCAAATATATTGTACTTATTCAGGTTTTGTATATCTGTCTGTAAAATGACAGAAATACTTTAGTCTGAGAGTTTGGAATTTCATTCACTACAGTTTCTGCTACTATTAATACAGCCAGGTGTAAAGATAATAAGTACAGTTGGAAATTTAATGCAGTTATAAACAACATGAAGGTATACTTTTGTAGTTAATATTCACAAATGTTCTGGTATAATGCTTCATATTTGTGTATTATGCAATCTAAACAATATTGGTCTGTTTAAATTGCACTGACTGGTAAGAATTTAAAGTCCTGTGCTTCGTAAGTCAGGACAGTTTTTAAATGAGTGTTGTGTCTCCAAATATAGATAAAAAAAAAAACTCATATGACAATGTAAAATGAAGTCAGAGTAAGTCATTTCTTAATATATGAACTGGAAATGTGATCTTGAAATAAGGTGGCCAAATACAGGTTGTCACTTGCAAGTTACATTTTATGGTTATGCAGAGAATCATTGTAACTTTCTTTGGCAAACATATCTGCCATACATTCAAGGTCATATGTTTCCACAAAATATATAACATAGGAGCTAAATTTGTCAGGCACTTGTTATTTTCAGGTAATGAGAGAATATCTGACTTCTGAATGACCGGTTGTGATGTAAATTATCATACTTTGAAAAAAAGCAGACTTTTCTTCTGATCATCTTTGTACTGAAAGTAATGGATTTCAGAACTTGTTTTTATTGGAAAGCACTAACCTGTAACACTGTGGAATCATGCGGGATCAGTTACTGACCACGACGAGCTATGCATGGCACCAGGACAGCCATTTTGCATGGCATCCAACCTAGAGCAGTGCTAGAATAGGGACTACAAAACTTCTGTCATGTGGAATACCCAGGCATACAGGAAGTCCAATCTTTTAAATTTGTGCACAGTATCAGTTGTTTGTAATTCTTTGTTTCCATTACAGCCATGTCAAAAGTATTACACCTCTGAAGTGACCATTAGTTTAAATTCATATAACTTGATTTTGAAGTTTATTACAAATATAAATGGAAGTATATTTTTAAAAAACTTCCAGTTTTGGATGATTTCATATCTTGTCGCATGTGTCAGCTTATTGACCTTTTTTTGTTTATTGACTTCAGTTTGAAGAGTGAGAGCAGGCCACAGGTAATGTAAGATGGTTGCATTTTCGTGGCTTCAGAATATTTGACTGCTGCTAGGACAGGTTACTGTGGTCGCTAAGAGTTATGTGCCTTTTACATACAGTGGCATTTTGGTAGGTGGGTGAAAGAAGTAAGGACTGAATCAAGCACTACTGAAATTGAAAATAAAGTGCAGTTGGGGTTAACTGAGTTAAAAAGTCATGCATCAATTGCAAACAACATATCAAGTCATACTGGGAACTGAGTTTTAGTTGTTTCATGCAACTATGTTAGCTATTCTTAATGGTACCTTCACTGGAAAAGGTGAGCTTTCTTGTTATCTACCAAGGCTATGAACTTCTTATGTGGTGTATCCAGCTGAACATGGAACATGCTAGTGTAATCTACATTAACAGTGTGTACTGTACAGTACAACTTACCACATGTTACAATAGATTTTGAAGATGATGTTCTTGAGGTGTCAGACTTAGTTGACATGTGGTGAGAAACTCATTGAAACCAGTTTGAAATTGTTGTCTAGAAATTACCGACACTGTGCACCCATGATTTCTTTAAGTTTATTCTCTGTATGTGAATCATCTTCCAACCAGTAGGTTTTCTGTTATTTAGGTTATTTATATGATTCTTCACATAATCACATCTGTAAAATAAGTTAGCAGTGAGCTGACTTTACCAATACACACTCTTTCACAAGCCCAGTTACAAAACTACTGTCAGACCAAAAAGTGGAGTTTTTATGTAGCTGTAAATGTATGTGGTTTCACACACAACAATATTTTGGCTGTGTTTACAGTTTATTTTGATACACCAATTTCTTGGGATAAGCATTTTAAAGACTCCTGTAGACATGGTTATGAACACACTCCACAATTGTCTCATGTTTCTGCTGGAAGAACACCTAATGATCACTCTATTACCTTCTTTAAAATGGAATCTCTTTTTCCAAACTTGTTCATAAGTTGATATATTGTTGTATATTCACTTTATTGATATATATTTCAGTCAACACAACTATATAATAAAAGCATAGGTGAAAGTGACATGTTTCGACTTAAAAAGTCATCATCAGGCTAAGCTAAGAACCATGAAGTTCTTTACAATGTGGCTGTGTGCATTTGGGATCCCAGATGGCTCACAATGCGTGCTCTGATTTGTACCATGTATATAACATGACATATCTATTACACTATTGTACCTATATTGGGGTCAAGTATGTGACGTGTGTTAGCATGCTATTTCCTGGGACCATTATTCACTTATTGGGCTCCTGGTCGTTATGTCCATTGTGGTTGTATTGGTTCTGCTTTTTAGTTTTCTGGTGGATTGGGGGGCCCTGTCCACTTGTTCTTTGTAGTCTGTTACTGCTTTCTGTTTTGGATTGGTTGCGTCTTCTCTAGTTAGTTTTTTTGTGAGATGGTTGCCGGCTTCTTCATGCAGTAGTGAACGGGCTTCTGTCCCTGTGTAGGTTTCACTTCCTGCGGTGGTGAATATATATATATATATATATATATAATAGAATCAATACACAACAGGATGACTTCGTTCAAATTGATATATTGCTGATATGCAAGGAACTGAAAGAACAAGAAACCAATTTACAAATTTGCTGTGATATTCTTGTAGGATTTCTTCTTCACTTAGTTTTCCACAGTAGAAACCCCCTGTATCAACTGCAGTGCATATTCATGACAAAAACAGTAGATTCCATTACAATGAAAAGTCTCTTTGTTGCTTGTATATATATTTTCAAACCACAAATGGAATTTACATCTCACACCTAACAAATGAAACTGGACTGTCACTAAATATTCATTGATTCACAGTACCCAAATATGCAGTGATAAAACCACCACGAATATGTCACACAGAGCCTTGTAACAGAGCAAAATACATGGCTTCTGCTTTTGAATGGATTCTCTGTACATTACTGTGATGATATAATCAAGAAGTGTTTGTTATCAGATGATAATAGTGATGTAAGTCATTAATACTTCTTGAAAATTAATATTTGTTTTTGTGCCTTGAGTATAGAGAATGAGATAATATGAAGCACTACAAAGGCAAGTAATAAGATAAGCAACGTGACACTGGTATAAAAGTGAGCATCAGCTGGAGCTGTTCATTCATTCATTCATTTATTTTCACTCTGTAAATCCTTACAAGGTCAAGTTAGCCCCTAGGATATAGAGCTTGTCACAAGAGATATTTTAGCAATTGTATATACATGAGGTGTACC
>Ga0123357_10002973_pt1 | contig 19172 bp, 16 predicted proteins | sample TergutEmb28metaG_FD_89873 | JGI IMG/M metagenome (GOLD analysis project Ga0123357, IMG submission 89873) | Embiratermes neotenicus P4 segment gut microbial communities from Petit-Saut dam, French Guiana - Emb289 P4 | ecosystem: Host-associated > Arthropoda: Insects > Digestive system > Gut ...
GAAGCCGGTCGAAGCCAGGCCGAAGCCAGGCCGAAGCCAGGCCGAAGCCGGTCGAAGCCGGTCGAAGCCGGTCGAAGCCAGGCCGAAGCCAGGCCGAAGCCAGGCCGAAGCCGGTCGAAGCCGGTCGAAGCCGGTCGAAGCCAGGCCGAAGCCAGGCCGAAGCCAGCCGAAGCCGGTCGAAGCCGGTCGAAGCCATCAACAAACTCGCATGCGACTATCAGACAACTATCAGGCAACTACAGAGCACCCAACACGCAACTACATGGTGGCATCAAGCAACTCACGCCAATGGATGCCACATCAAACTAGGTATCAAATAGAGACTATATACGAAGCTTATTATCACAAATGAAACAATCTCGGGCTAGGCCGAAGCCAGGCCGAAGCCAATGCCAATGCGGTCAAGAGGCTTGATGGAATCAGCCAGGCCGAACATGCGGGGACGGATACCCAGTCCGTCGAATAGCCTGCGATATCAAAGGGATAGGTCACCAGCGGGGCTGACATGCGGGGCGATTCACGGGACTCTTTTGTCCGCCAGGACCCTGAAAAATCGGCCCCTTTGGGGGGTTCAAAAGTTGTTCTAAAGAGGCTTCGCCGTTGTTCGATTGCCGAGGCTTGAGAAGCCCCGGAGCCCCAAAAAACCCCATGGGTCCCTCGGAGGTCCGTGACGCTCGTGTGACACCCACCGGGGGTCCTGACCCTGGGTCCTCACCCTAGGTCCTAGCGCAAAGTCAGCGCTTCCAAGGGCTTAGTCCAAAGTGGTCTGCACCTCTGTCAGAAAGGGCGACTAGCTACGCTCTGAAACCAACTAAACCGGAGGGGCGAGTGCCGCTCGAAACTTTCAACTACCTCGACTCTCTCCAGCCAGAGAACCCCGGGTCCTCTGATCCCCTCGTCAATGGCGACGACCACATCCGTGGCATCAAGCTGGCGCTCAAGCGCACCTTCCCGCACGTCAAGGGAGAGGTCACAGCGAGCCACGAGGACCTCTGCGCCCTCGCTGGGTTCTTCCAGGGCGAGAAGCCCCTCAGGCTGCCCGTAGGCACCGTAGAGGCTCCTAGCCTGTCCTGGGGCGACAACGCATCCACGGGCATCTACAGCCCCAAGAATGACGAGATTGGCTTCACCGTCGCCAGCGACCCTGCCCTGGTCATCAACGACAAGGGAGGTACGTTCGCAGGCGCCGTATCGGCCAAGAGCTTCTCCGGGGGCGGCATGGCGCCTATCGGCAGCATCATGCTGTGGCCCTCCGACACCCTCCCTCCGCCCGAAGAGGGCATTTGGGCATGGTGCAATGGCGTAGCTGTGTCGCGTGGCGACTTTGCCGCGCTATTCGACCGCATTGGCACCCTCTACGGCTCCGGTGACGGCTCCAAGACCTTCTCGCTTCCCAACTTCCAGGAAGTCTCCCTGGTGGGCAAGAGCGGCATGGGTGGCGCAGCGGCCCCAGGGCGCCTCGCCAGCATTGACGCGAAGCTCAAGGGTCTCCTCGGTGCTCTGTTCGGCTCGGACACCCACAAGCTCAGCACCGATCAAATGCCGGCGCACTATCACAGCGCTGGCATCAGCGATCCGGGTCATACTCACGGTGTGAGTGGAGGGAACTTTACCGGGTCCCAGGCATTCAACAACTTCGGAAACTTTGACGGCCTGCCTGGCCCGTTGGGAAACAGCTCCATTTCGATCAACGGCGCTGCAACCGGGGTCCGAGTGAACTCCAGCAATGGCCTTGACACCACAAACAGCACAGGTGGAAGCGCTGCGCACAACAACGTGCAACCCTCCATGGCTGTGAATTACATCATCCGTTTGGCTTGATTGACAAGACAGCCCCCTCTACACACCTCGTGCACGGGGCGGCCCTCGATTCCTGACAGTGCTTATAGCCGCTATGAGGGGGTAAGGGGGAGCTATATAGCTCTCTAGAGGTCTTAAGCTACCTTAAGCCTCCTCAAAAGCAGACTATTATGATTATTCATATAGATCATTCTATAGAGATACCTTAACAGCTTTAAAGCTACTCTAAAGATATCTTAAAGGCTCTTAAGAGCATCACCATCATCACCATCATTGTCGTGCCCCACTGGAGTGTCAGCTATGAGCCTCCCTAAGCTCCGTGAAATGGACAAGTTCGGAGTTATCACCGACGTTGACCCTTTCGACCTCCCTTTGGGTGCCTGGTCAATGGCCCTCAACGTGCGCTTCGAAGACGGACGGATCACATCAGCGCCAGTATGGCGTGCCGTTGGTGATCCACTCACCAATGAACATCCACGCTTCGTCTACGTCGCCAATAAAGCGGATCGGTCCACCTCGATTTACGTTGGAAACCTTGACGGCACAGTGACCGATTGGACCCCAACCAGCGAGCTTGACGTGTCGATTGAGGACTATGAGCCGAACGAGACCGAAACCCAGTGGACGGGTGCCTCCCTCGCCAACGTCGTGTACCTCAACCGTGAGGACCGTGAACCGTGGATGCTGCGCCCGTCTGACGCACGCTTCACTGCGGTGCCGGGATGGGACACCTCCTGGAGAGCCAGGCTGATCAGGTCCTATTCGAGCACTCTGGTGGCCTTCAACCTGACTAAGGCTGGCATTCGCTTCCCAACGCTCGTGAAGACAAGCGACATCGTCGTGGAAGTTGGCGCCGAACCTCAGTCTTGGGACGAGAGCGACCCCACCACGAACGCCACAGAGAACCCGCTCACCGAGATGAACGGGGAGATTGTCGAAGCGCAACAGCTTGGCAACGCCATGATCATCTATTCGAATAGCGAAACGTGGGCTATGTCCGCTGATGGATCGTTCGGAGTGTATGCCTACCGCCCGCTGCCGTTCTCTAAGGGATGTATCGGAACCAATTGCGTTGTCGAGGTAGACAACCAGCACTTCGTGTTCGGGACTGACGACATTTGGCGCCATGATGGCGTTTCGAGCGAGAGCATTGCCAATGGTCGGGTCAGAAAGTTCATCTTCAATTCCCTTAACGCTCGATACGCCTCCAGATTCTTCACAGCCTATAACCCCGCGAAGAAGACCATCAGCTTCCACTATGTCTCCGGTGACCCTTACGTGACCTTCAACGGCCTCGGGTGCAACAGGGCGGCTGTGTTCCATCTCCCGACGAAGACCTGGACCTTCGATGACGTGCCACTGGCGTTTGCCTCCGGCTACGCCAAGGTCACCCTCAACACCCAGAGATGGGACAACACGCCATCGTCCTGGGATACCTCCGGAGGCACCTGGCAGGACCTTGAGGATGGCTTCAAGCGCACGCTGATCTATGCTGGCGAGGCTGGTTGCGGTTTGACTTCGCGCATCTATGCCCGCGATGACTACGGGAGTGGCTCTAACCTCTCCTCCGACGTTGACACGGTGGCTACGCGCCCTGGAATGCTCCTCCGCGACGGTATCGACCTCGACGAGCTTGATGCGGAGTTGAGAGGCTACAAGGTCCTCACGACCGTTTGGCCACAAGGACGCCTCGATAACGATGCTAGCCCGATGGTGTTCCGGATCGGCGTGACCGATTATCCAAGCGCGCCGCCGGTCTATAGCGAGCCGATGACCTATGACGCCGCTGAAAACTACAAGTTGGACTTCACGGCAGCGGGGCGATTCCTCAGTTTGCGTATCGAGTATCCGGACTACAAAATCATGAGCTTGACCGGGTTTGACTTTGAGTTGACGACAACGGGATCAAGATGAACTTGCGAGAATACAGAGTCAGCGCACCTCCGGTGCTCCCTGGCAGCGAAAGACTCTATCTCGCTGAGGAACTCCGGCGAATCTCCCAGGCTATTGGTTTGCTGGTGGAGGCAGCGAGGAAGCTAGACGAGCGATTGAGCGCCAATGGACTTTAAGTTCCATAAGGCGTATGACGCCATCGTGTGCCCTGAGTATCGTGCTGTCATTCATGACATGCGAGATGATGAAGGCAGGCAAATGGTTGTCATGCACTTGGATGTGGACCACGATAAGTTCACTCCAAGCATCCTCAAGCGCATGAAGCGGGAATGGGCATGCTTCCGCCAATGCACGGACGCGACTTTGTTCGCAATCGAAAATCACCCGGACGACGCCAAGTGGGCGCGCTTCGTCGCCATAATGGGCTTCAAGTTCCTCACACGAGTTGAATGTACGGACGGCCGCTCCAGGCGGTGCTTCGTCAGCCAGAAACAAGATCAATGAGCACCTCCAGCACAGAAACGACCTCCTCGAATTCACAGCCATGGTCCGTCCAGCAGCCCTACCTCAAGTCGGCTTGGGAGCAGGCACAGAACCTTTACGGCAAGACTGACCAGAACCGATACGAGGGCGACCAGCTCGCCCAAATGACCACGGAACAGCTCGACAACTTCCGGAATATGATCGGGTTCGGCAATAACCTGTCGGGTCCGAACGCGGCCATGGGCATCGGTCAGGACACCGCCGGGGCGGGTTACAGTGCCCTCCAGAACTCCCTGAGTGGCCTGGCGAACTATAAGCCCCAGGGGGGCGTGGACAGCAACATTGCTGCCGCAACAGCCTATGCGAACAATCCAGCCGTGGACGGCATGGTCCAGGGTGCGATGCGGGACGCCACGAGGCAGGTTTCCGAGCAGGCCCTCCCCCAGATTGCGCGCCAGAGTGCTGCCACCGGGAACACGCTTGGCTCCCGCAGTGCCCTGTCGCAGGGACTGGTCCAGCGCGGCCTCGCCGATGCCACTGCTGACACCAGCGCCAGCATCCGAGGAAACCTGTTCAACCAAGGCCTCCAGCTCGCCGAACAGGGGCGCCAGTTCGACAATTCCAGCTACCTCCAGTCCCTGGGGGCGGCCGCCAGCCAAGGCAATTCAGCCATCACTGGAGGCATCGGAGGCATGGGGGCCGGTATCAATATGGCCGGCAACATGTTCGGGATGGCTGGTGCCGGTGGCGCAGGTCTCCAGCAGAACAATCAGCTCGGTATCGACAACTCCAAGGGCATGATGGAGTACGCGAACGGCACACAGTGGCAGAACCTCCAGAACCTCTGGTCCATCGTCGGGTCAAATAACTGGGGCGGTCAGCAGAACGGAACGAAGACTTCCACGCCATCGATGTGGAGCACTATTGGCTCCGGTCTTGGCATGCTCGGTTCGATCTTCTCGGATCGCCGGGTCAAGAAAGACATTCGCTGCATCGGTCAAGCCGATAACGGGCTGCCGATTTACACGTTCCGTTATTTGGATGACCCGAGCGACACCGTCTGCATGGGCTTCATCGCGCAGGACGTTGAGAAAGTCAGGCCTGAGGCTGTGACGCAAGTCAACGGCATCCTGGCTGTCAATTACGAACTCGCGAGTAGGTAATGGCTCTCCCATACGTTAGCGGCGTTGATCGTCGCATTCAGCACATCCTGAATAACGCATCCAGCTATCTCCCTCAGGGCTATAGCATCAGGATGACTTCCGGCTACCGTGGGGCGCATGAGCATAACCACAACGGAAGAGCTGCTGACTATCAGATTTTCGGCCCGCAAGGCGCGCTTTCCAACCGTGGCGAAGACCCGACTGGCATGTACACCCAGTTGGCGCGGCACGCTTATGGTGTCCAGCGCGCGCTCTACCCCGAACTTAACGGGATGTTCGCGTGGGGCGGAGCCTTCGGAACCCAGAAGGACGGTTCCGGACCGCGTGATCTGATGCATTTCGACATCAACAACGAGCGCGGACGCTACAGCCAGTGGCTCCTCAGTAAAATGGGCTCGATGCCTGGCATCGATTATGGTGCAGGGAACGCGGAGGCCGGCTCTCCAGGAGGTGACACCACAGGGTCGGCTGGCGGCGGTCTCTTGGGCAAGGTCATGAGCACCGTTCAAGGGAGCCCACAGCCGGGGAGCCTCCCCTCAGTCTTGGCTAATGCCATGGCAAAAATGGCTCCAGGTCAGCCAGGAAAACCACCAGCGCTCGGTGCTCCCCCAGCAGCGCAGGCGCCAGGGGCTCCCAGCGCCCCAGCAGGTCCCCCAGTAGGGGCTCCCGCTCCGACAGGGGGTACCGCAAGGGCCGCCCCAGCAACCCAAGCGCCACAGGCGGCTCCAGACACGGAGAGCGAAGACACGCCAGCTTCGTCTGACAAAGGTCTGCTGTCGCAAATTGGCAGCGCTCTGACTCCCAGGTTTGTCAAGGACCCGAACTATACCTTCGGTGACATGCTATCGAATGTCGGTGCCTCCATGATGGCCCTCGACCAGGCAGCGGGTGCGAAGGTCCTCGCAGAGCAGGCCAAGTACGCCCAGACTTCCCGTGGTGCAGGCGATACCAAGAAATCCAAGATGACAGAATGGTCATTTGAGCCTAACACAGGAACCTTTTTCCGGACTAACCAGGAAACAGGCAAGCTTGAGACTGCGCAGGGTGCCAAGAAAAATCAGGATAAGGACGACAGACCTGTCGCGAACGAGGGGGCGCTAAAGCATGTTGACGAGACCATAGCGACCCACAATACGCTTGCATGGTCAGCGAACGAAGCTGCCGACCTGATTGACATGATTGACAGCGGTGAACTCAACCTCGGTGCTGTCTCCGGGTTGGAGTCCAAGGCCCGCAACTACCTTGGAATCTCTAACGCACAGTCGCTTGCATACATTAAGTACCACACGTTTATTAACAAGCTCGTGAATGCAGACCTTAAGACCAATCACGGTGTGCAGACAGAGGGCGATGCATACCGCGCGCTACAAATTCTTGTCGCTGGAGGAGCAAGCATGGACAATAAGGCGGCAAGAGCTGCATTGTTGCGAATTGTAGAAAGCTCAAACGCATCTGTGAAGAATGCCATTTCCAGCTTCAATAACCACAAGTCGCATTACAAGAATGGCGAACAATCGTTCGGACACTACAACGATACTGTAAATGGTTGGATTGAGTCACAGCAGAAGCTTGCAGCGCGGATTGAGAAGTGGAAACACCCGAATCAACCCGCAACGTCGAGTGGCCCCGGTGGTTTCAGTGTGGTGCCAAATCAGCCAGCCCAATCGAACCAACCCAGTCAGCTTAAAGGCAGAGTGGTAGGTCAGCCTTTCTAACTACAGGAAAGATATGCCAGGTTTCACAATCAAACTGCCGAATGGCAAGCATCTCAAGATCGAAGATGCGGAAGACGAAAACGGGGCGTTGGCTGTCGCGCAGGATTGGTGGGCTCAGAATGGTGAGCAGTCGAAACCAAAATTTGCGGACACATCGTATGCCGGAGCCTTGGGACATGGGCTTGCGAATGTTGTGCATGGCGTCGGTTCAACGGTCAAAAACTACATCAACAAAGACACAGGAAAGGCCATTGAGGACGTTGCGGCGGAGGCACCTAATGTGCATTACGCCTCTGCGTCTGAGCAGTTCACGCACCCGGAAGACGACCCTGCGAACCACATTGGCGGCCTAGACTGGTCCAAGCTCCCAAGAGCCGCTATTGAGCAGGCTCCAGGTCTCCTCCTGGACATTATCGGCCAGAAGCTCACAAAGGGGCGAGGATCGCTCGCAAAGCAGGTTGCGGCGCAGGCAACCTATGGCATCCGCTCATTGGGTGACGAAGCCGATAAGCGGGCACAAGCCCGCACTGGTGATCCTCACGCAGAACCAACGACGGCAGACAAGACCATCGCGGCTGCATCCACAGCGCTCCAGGGCGGTCTTGCCAAGATCGGCGCCAGCTCTGTCATTGGCCCTAAGAAGGTTGCTGCGACAGGCCTTAGGGGTGCTGGTCAGGCTGTGCGCAATGTGGCGCAGACAGCGGCTACCGAGGGGCTGGTCAGCGCTGGACAGGACGCCATTTCCCAGGGGATGGCGAACGTAGGGACCGATAAGGCTTACGATCCGAAGCAGACACTGGGTGCTGGCGTGCTCGGAGCGGTTGGCGGCGGCGTCTTTGCTGCTCCTCACGCAGTAAAAGAGACCGTCACTGCGGCAAGATACCAGGGCACAGCGCCAGACGAGCACACTGCTGCTGCGGCCAACCGCATTACTCAGCATGCTGGCGGAGACACTGCAAGCCTGAAAGACCCTAAGGAGGCTTATCACGCAACTTCGCGTGCTGTTGCCGACGTGCGCAGGGAAATCGGTGATATCGCTCAAGGTATTGACAACCCCACGCGCGACCTTGCCAGCACGTTGGATGCGGCCAAGAAAGGGCATCCTCTTCACGAGGGCGACCTTGCGGTAATTGATGCGCACGGTGACGCTCAGCTTTCTTCGCTGGCTCGCCAGAGCAACGCATTGAATACTCTCGTCAGCAAGGGTAACTTTGACCACCAGGGAGGACGCTTCGCAGGCGGCGCTCACGATTTGGCTCGCCAACACGCAGTAAAAGCGATTGGCGGAGCCGCTGGGGTCAGCGCGCTTGCGCACATGGTCGGTAAGGGGGCAATCGGCTTAGATTCGCTATTCGCCGCCGCCCCTCACGCGGCTGGTGGTGTGGCTGGAGCCTACGGGTTATACTTGGGCGCGCGCGCGCTCGACAGAGGCCTTGGGCTGGCTTCACCAGCTCGGACGTTCGCTGAGAAATTCGGTGACGGTAGCGGAGTACCAACATTTGCGCCGCGCGCGGGACCGTCAGGACCTAGCGTCCCGCCCTCTCCCGCGCCAATTCAGCCCTGGGGGTCTGTGAACCAGCACACGCCTCAGCAGCGTCAGAGAATGCAGCAGCAGGCTCAGACACAGGCTCAGCGCCAAATGGTCATGGAGGCTATGCCCATGATCCAACAGCTCTACCACGGTGTCAGGGAGCGGCAACGAGCGCAGGAGCAGGCGCAAAAGGACCAGCAGCGAGCACACCAGGATGCCTTCAAACAGGCGGCCTCCCTGGTGAGCGGTCTCAGTCGTGTGCCACGGGCGGGACCGGTATCGAGCGTTGCCGATGCTCAGCGCCTCCATGACGAACATTCGGCGGCAACCCAAGCTGCTGCATTGCGCCCTGCAATTGATCGGATGAATCTTGCCGCTGAGTCTGGCCCAGTTTCGAATATTGCAGACGCTCCGTGGCACCGAGCTGAATACGAAGCTCAGCAGGCTGCTCAGCGTCAAATGGAAGAAGCGCTCAAGTCGGCGCAGCCGATGGTGCGCGACAGGCAATCGGTGGCTGACATGCGCCGCAAGCAGGAGGCTGAGCAGGACGGACGCACTCAAGCTCAGCATGAAGCAGCCGCGAAGAGTCTTGAAAATGCACTCAAGAGTGCGCGAAAGCTGACAAGTTCGGTGGAATGGGCTTCCAATCTGCGCTCAGAGCATGAAGCCTCACAGCCCGGATCACAGCAGCAAGTCAGCGCTACTCTTAAGTCGGCACAGCCGATGATTAGAGCCATGCAATCGGTGGCTGACATGCGAGCCCGGCACGAAGGCGTAGCCAGCCAGTCTGGGAACCATGAAACTAAACCCAAGCAGGACGGCGCGTCGGCGACCGAAGCTCCTTTCGAGCTGCCTGAGTCTCCTCATGCTCACTTGTCACCTGTTGAGGCATCACATGTGATTCTCGAAGAAGCGATGAAGCGCAAGAACGTTCGCCACCCGGAACTATACCGTCAATCAACTGAGCGACGATTGCGCGCAGAGGAAGACGCTTTCTTTAGGATTCATGGCGAGATGGGACAGCAGCACGAGATGGCAGCCTACAAGTACCTGCCAGCCCTGTGGGGTTCGGATAGCCCGTCTGTTGTCGTTAAGGTACGAAATGCGATGCTCAAAGAGTTCCCGAAGCACAAGGAGGTGATCATGAAGCATCTCCCTGATAGCCTGATCCATAGCCTATGGTCGGGGAAGAAGTAGCTCCGAATGGGAGTGGCGGCAGGCCGCGAAAGCGTGAGCGTCCTCGGCGCGCTAAGCGTCAGCCCAGAACGACTGGCGCTGAGCACCGCCGTCGCTCCCAGGCGAGGAAGAAGGTCTATAGCGACCCCGTCAAACTTGCCAGGGCGCGCATCCACATGGCAAAAATCAGAGCCCTCAGGGGCTCCGGTCCAGCCAGAATTGGCGTGCCGGACGGCTGGAACAGGTATCGCGCAGATGCTCAGCGTGTTTACGATGGCATCAGAGCTGACCTTATCATCGATCAAATGAAAGCAAAAGGCATGGTTGACGAAACCAAACCAGGCGCCTTCGAGGTTATGACCGTTGAGAACAACGGACTGAAACACGAAGTCCGCATCCCCAAGACCGAAGAAGGGATGGCCGAAGCTGCACTCCGCGAAGCCGTCATTGGCGCGATCAGCCCTTTGACGCACGCGGCAAGTAAGGTCTCCTACATTCGAACCGTCCTTGAGTGGACGAAGAAGAAACCTGCGACAGACAGCAACGTGAGCCTCAAGTCCGAGGAGTGGCTGGAAGCCGCTCTCAAGGATAATCATGGCGACTACGCAGGAGAAGGCAGCGCTTCGTAAGCGACTGTTCGAAGACTTCACGTTCTACAGCAAGCACGCGCTGCGTGTTCGCACCAAACAAGGCGAAGTCAAGCCGTTTACGCTGAATGCTGTGCAGCAGCGCTTCAACGTCGAAGTTGAGGATCAGCGGAAGCGCACTGGCAAGGTCCGGAAGATCATTCTTAAGGGCCGTCAACAGGGCTTCTCTACTTACGTGTCTGGCAGGAACTATGCCAGACTGTCGCAGCGCAAGGCTCGAAAGGGCCTTGTGGTCGCGCACAAAGCCGACAGCACGAGGTCCCTGTTCGACATGTACCAGCGTTACCATACGCTGTGTCCGCCGATGCTCAAGCCTGAGACAAAGTTCTCTAGCCGCAAGGAACTGGTGTTCCAGTTGCTGGACACAGGTATCATGGTGGCGACGGCAGGTGGTGACGGAATTGCGCGCGGTGAAACCATCACTGACGCGCACCTTTCGGAGCTTGCCTTCTGGCCTCCCGACAGCGCCGAAGAGAACTTCAACGCGCTCATCCAGGCCATCCCGAACACCCAGGACACCGAGGTCTATATCGAGAGCACGGCGAACGGATTCAATCTGTTCAAGACGCTCTGGGACGCAGCCGTGGCCGGGGAGATTGACTTCGAGCCATTCTTTGCAGCCTGGTTCGAAAGTCCCGAATATCGCGCCCCAGTGGGTGATGGGTTTGAGCGCACGCTGGAGGAACAGGACCTCCTCGCCACCTACGGCCACGCAGGTCTGGTGGATGACGAGCAGCTCATGTGGCGTCGTCAAATGGTCAACGCGGTTGGCCGTGACAAGTTCCGCCAGGAATACCCTTGCTGCCCAGACGAAGCCTTCATTGCCTCCGGCCGGCCCGTGTTCAACCCCGATCAGGTCGTTGAGTTGATCGCGCATGCTCCTCAGCCAGTCTATTTCATGGATGTGGAGGAATGCGGTTCGGACGGCAAAGGCAACCCGGTAATGAGGCTGTCGAAGTCTACAGTGGGTCGTTTGGCGGTCTATCGGAAGCGTGAGCCTGGCGAACAATACACCATCGGTGCAGACGTGGGGCTTGGTGTCCGCGACGGCGACTGGTCCGTGGCTCATGTCCTCGACGCGAGTAAGCGGCAGGTGGCCGTATTCCGCGCGCAGGTGCACCCAGACTATTTCGCGGACATTCTGGCCTGTATGGGACGCTATTTCAACGATGCCCTTGTAGGGCCAGAGCGAAACAACCACGGATTGGTGACGTGTCTGAGGCTCTACAAGGACCTCGAATACCCGAACGTCTACCTCGACCTTAAGGAGGGGCAGATTGAGGATCAAGAGACAATCAACATCGGGCATTATACCGACGTTAGGACCCGCCCGCTGATCATTGATCGCCTTAGAGGCGCAATGCGGGATGGTGACATAACCATCCACGATGTGACGACGCTGAAAGAAATGCAGACATTCGTTGTGAGCGCCGCTGGCAAGATGGCCGCAGAAGCGAAGTGTCATGACGACTGTGTTCTCTCTCTCGCCATCGCCAACCACATTCACCCAGGCCGGACGGTATCCGTCGAAACCCCTGACGACTACTATGTGAGAGCAATTTGAAACTAGACACAAAGAAGAAGTACGGGAAGACGGAAGAAGAGATTATGGCGCTGGTTGACCCAGCGGTCTCTCGATCAACGTCTTGGGTAGACACCATCCTGTCCACCGAGCGCACCAAGATGCAGCGCTACTATGACGGGCAGCTCCCGAAGAGACAGCATGAAGGCAGCTCAAGCTACGTGTCACCTGATGTGCAGGATGGCGTCGATAGCATGAAGTCTCAGCTCCTGGAGGTGTTCGGCGGTCAGCATGACATCGTGCGCTTCAAGCCATTGAATGAAGCCGACGTTGATGTGACGCGGCTCGAAACATCCTACATCTCCTACCTGATCATGGAGGAGAACAAGGGCTTTGAGGTTTTTGAAGACGTTATCGACGATGCCTTGAAGAACCGGAACGGTGTGGTCCAGTATTACTGGGAGGAGCGCCTGGAGCGTGACGAGCATTCCGTGCACGGCATGTGCATGGATGACGCGCAGGCTCTCGCGTCCCAGGAGGACGTTGAGCTTAACCTGGAACTGGACGAAGACGACGGCTCCTACAAGGGAACCTGGACGCGCCTTATCGACAGCTCTGGCCTTCGGATCGAGAACGTGCCCCCGGAGGAATACTTCTCGGACGGGACGAAGAAGCGCCGCGAAGATGGTGTCAGGGGCCGCAAGACCCTCAAGACACGCTCAGAACTGGTCAAAGAGGGCTATCCGCGCGACAAGGTCGCGAAGATCGGCGCGTCGAACGAACTGGAATTCGACAGCGAACGGCAAATTCGCGACCAGGACACCAGCGACCGGATGCCCCGGGACGCTGCACAGCCTGAGAACGAGCTTGTCATGGTCTATGAAACCTTCATCAATCTGGCTCTTGGCACTGGCGGTACGGCAACACTCTACCGCATTGTCCACGCAGGTGGTCAGTTGTTTGAGATTGACGAAGTGGCGCGGGACAACTTCCTGGACTTCAAGCCGCTTCGGCGCCCGCACTCACAGTTTGGAAACAACTACGCCAAGCGGATCGTTCCAACGCAGAATGCGCGTACGGTGCTTATGCGTTCGATCCTGGACCATACAGCGACCACGACCAATCCTCGCTGGACCGTGCTAAACAATTCCCTCACCAACCCGAAAGAGTTGCTGGAGAATCGGTTGCGTGGCATTGTGAACGTCAAGTCTCGCGATGCCATCGGTGTGCTACCGTACCCGCAAATGAACCAGTTCGTCTTTCCGACGATGGAAATGCTCAAGTCCAGCAAAGAGGAAACCACTGGTCTCTCCTCCCTCTCTCAGGGTCTCAACAAAGACGCCATCAGCAGCCAAAATTCCCAGGGCATGGTCAATGACCTTGTGAACCTGTCGCAGGTCCGGCAGAAAATCATCGCGCGTAACTTCGCAATGTTCGTGCATGACCTGTTCTTGGCGTGCCGCCGTGTCGTCATCGAGAACCAGTGCCGGAAGAAGGTCTGGGAGTTCAATAACGAGTGCGTGGCGATTGACCCGAAGCTCTGGACCCCCACCAGAATGGTCCAGGTTTCACTGCACGTTGGATATGGCGAGCAGGAGAAAGAGGCTGCGAAGTACGCGCAGTTGTGGGGATTGCTCAGTCACGACCCTAAGGCATCGCTATTCTGCCCGCCGGACAAGCAGTACAAGTTGCTCAGTGACGGCCTGAAACGAAATGGCTTCATGAACGTGAACGACTACCTGATCACTCCCGACAAGGTGCAGCCCCCAGGCCCCGATCCTCTCGCTATTAAGAAGCTTGAGATTGAGGAGAAGAAGGCTGAGGCATCAATGCTCACAGCGCAAGCGGCAATGGCGAAGTCGCAGGGCCGTCACGAGATTGACATGCTCAAGACACAGGTTCAGCAGATGCTCGCTCAGATCAAAGAGTTCTCTGCGCATCGCGACGCTGATCGTAAGGACCTCGACATCCAGAACAAGGTTGACGTGGCACAGCGTGAAACTGCGTTGCTCGAACAGGCGCCGCCTGAGGCGCAGCACGCCATCATCAGTCCGAGGTGAGGATGGATCAGCAACTACAGGACCATGACCAGGAGTACAGCCCTGGTCCCGTGGAAGGAGGACTGCTCACATCGTGGCTCTCTAAGCGTCTGCTCCAGAAAAAGTTCCCGCCAACGCCCAAGGTTGGACTTGGATGGTGGAGCCTGATCAACGAGGCGCTCAAGGACTGGAACCGCACTCCAGAGGAGCGGATGGCGCTGATCGACAAGCGTTGGGATCAGAGGCAGTCATTGGAGGATAGGGTTCAATGGATCGCCAAGGATATCCTACCTAAAAGTGTGCACGATGCCTTGGGCGGTGACTTAGATCGGGACAAGCCAGCCACTCCACGCGAAATGAAGATGTACAACGTCTTAGGAGGCGGGATGCTTGGCCTTGCCGGGTGGGAGCGCACCGCGAAAGCCGCGCAAGCATCTATGGCGGCAGAACAAGAGCTACGCTCCAGGACTCCTTACGGCCCTCCTCGCCCCCGGAGAAGCCCCCTCGATTTCCGACCGGACTTCGCCCCGATCCCACCCGATCAGATGGATCAGGCAAAACAGCGCCGAGCGGCACAGATGGCACAGCCCCAGGCGGGTCCTCCATCTCCTCAAACGGCTCCTCCATCACCCCCGGCGCAGCCCCAGGTCACGCCACAGCCCCCAATGGGACCGCTTTCGCAGGTTACTCCGCAGGAGCGAGAGAGGGCCTTCGCTCGCTTGGCGGCGAAGATGGGCGGTCCCCAGCCGGCTCAGCCGTGGTTTCCACAGGTGCCTGGCCCCATGATGATGCAGCTCGGTGCCACTCCAGAGCATATGCCATGGCAGCCCACCGGCGGCGCGCCACAGCCAGCTCCGGCTCCACAGCAAGCACCAGCTCCGGCGCCTCAGGCGGCTCCCGTGGCCCCTCCAGGCCATCCACCGCCCCCGAGGCGGATTGTGAGGCAGGCCAGGGTTCCCCAGGCCCCCTCAGCGCCTCAGGCCTCCGTCCCGGCGTCGTCGCCTATGATGGATATGTTCCGGCGCAATTCGATGATGATGCGCGACCCGGCCACGGGTGAGCTTATCGATCCCGGTGGAGCTGCCCGCGCTCCGCGAGGCCTCTTGAGCGGGCTGTTCTGATGACTGACGAGCAGCTCCTCGACGTTGGGGCTTACGCAAGGGCACTCGTTGAGAACGAGACCTTCAACCGCCTCTACAAGGAATACACTGATGGCATGCTCTCGCGAATTGTCGAGAGCGCGCCGCAAGAGACTAAAGCGCGTGAATTCGAATACGCGCAAATCAGAGCGATGACAGGATTTATCAACCACCTTGTGGGGCTAGCAGAGGCCGCCGCAAGGGTCATCGAAAAGAACGAAGCACAGCGCCTCGACCCGGACGAAGCGGGCGAGGACATTGAGGATTAAATGAGCACCATCCGAGAGGACGTGTCGGTAACCCCAGAAACCACCAACGACTATGACGCTGGTGACGCTTTCGCCAAGGCGTGGAACTTGGACGCTCCAGAGCCATCCGAGCATGACGAAGACGAAGACGAAGACAAGAATAAGCCACACGACGACCCGGAGCACGAAGGCCAGGATGGCGACGAAGCTCTCGATGACGAAGGCTCTGAGGAAGACCAGGATACCGCCACAATCTCCGATGACCACAAGATCAAGGTCTCGGTTGACGGCCAAGAGCAGGAGTTCTCGCTTGGCGCCTTGAAGCGCCTCGCAGGCCAGGAAGCCTCCCTCACACGCAAGAGCCAGGAAGTCGCTTCCAGGCGCAAGGCGGTTGACGAGCACGGCGCGGTGCTGGTGGCGCAGTCCAACATCCTGTTGGAACGTGCGCGTGAGCGCTACGCCCCCTATGCCAATATCGACCTGCTCGCCGCAGCGAAGAACCCCAACATCTCCGAGGAGGAGCTTGTCGCGGTCCGGAATGCAGCGCAGACCGCTTACGAGGACGTGCAGTACCTCGAAATGGAGACCGCACGGGTCGCCGAAGCGTTGCGTTATCAGCAGCACCAGGCCCTCATGGATCAGGCTCACGAGAGCATCAAGGTTCTCTCGGACCCCTCAACGGGCATCCCAGGGTTCAACCAGGAACTCTATGGAGAAATCTGCACCTTCGCAACTGAGCAGGGAATCCCGCCGGACGTTGTCAGCAATCTGGTTGACCCAATCGCCATCAAGGTGCTTCATATGGCGAGGCTCTACCAGAAAGGTCAGAAGGCCGTGCAGACGGCTACCAAGGATAAGGCGAAAGCCCCCAAGCGGATCGTCAAGAGCACAGCCGCTCCCGAAGCCACCCGGAAGGTCGTTTCGAGCGCAAAGGCCGATGAGGTCATGAAGCGCTTGGCGAAGTCCGGTTCGGCCGATGACGCCTCCGACGCCTTCCTGGCGCGGTGGATGCGCTCTGACGAAGACTAATTTAACCTCTACACCACAGAAAGAATACTATGGGTACTCAGTATACCTCCTATGACGTTGTCGGCACGAAGGAAGATGTGTCCGATATCATCAGCATGATCACTCCGACCAAAGCGCCGTTCACGTCGCTCACCAAGTCCGAGACCGTTCATAACACCCTGTTCCAGTGGCAGGAAGACAAGCTGCGTGACTCCACCGAGAACGCCCAGCTCGAAGGCTTCACCGCATCTCCGACCGAGCGTTCACCGACCGTGATGCGAGAGAACGTCACCCAGATTCTCCAGGATACTTTCGAGGTCTCCGGGACGAACGATGCAGTGACGAAATACGGTCGCGGTAAGGAGAGCGCTCGTGAGGCCGGTAAGGCTGCGGCGGCTCTCAAGCTGGACCTGGAGCAGGCGTACACGAAGAACGACGTGGAAATGGTCAAGCCGACCACTTCGTCCACCGCCCGCAAGTTCGCTGGCGTCCAGCGTCAGATTGACGAGAGCAACATCGTCTATACCGGTGGTGCCTCAACGAAGATCACCGAGGCCAATTACCTCGACGCAGCGCAAGCGGCTTACGATGCCGGCGGAGACCCGACCATCACCCTGGTCACTCCGACGAACTCCCGCACCTTCGCGACCTTCACAGGGGCTGCCGGTCGGAACCGCGTGATCAACGACGGCTCCAAGACCATCGTTAACGCGGTGAACCTGTACGTTAGCCCGTTCGGTGAGGAGAAGATTGTCCTCAGCCGTCACCTCAAGGCTGGCGACACGCTGCTGTTCGATCCCGCTATGTGGGTGCGTGTCAACCTCCAGGGCCGTAACTGGTTCCGGGAAACGCTGGCGAAGACCGGCGACAACACCCGCATGATGATCGTTGGTGAATTCAGCCTCAAGCACAAGAACCGCAAGGCTTCGGCCCTGGTTCGCGAGATGGCTGACCCGAACTGAAGGACTTGGGAGGGGCTTCACGGCCCCTCCTAACCTCCAATAGGACACGATGAATCTGATCGATACGAAGACCGCCCTCGTGGAGAGCGGAGGCGACCTTGGCGTGCAATACAGCCAGGACATTAGCGACGAATTCGTCCAGGACATCCAGGACCGCTTCACGACCCCAGGCGACAAAACAGGGAACTTCCTGTTCGTCGGGAGTGTGCCGGCCGCCATCGCGGACCGTTGGATGCGTGAAGGCTATAACGTCTTTCAAGAACCTATCCGCAAGACACTCGCCCGTTTGAAGGCTGAGAACTTCGGCAAGTTCGTGGGCACATCAAAGCAGATCTAACGATGAATTACGCAGACCTCCGAGCAGACTTCCTTGGATTGCTCAAGCGCCGTGACATCACGGAGACCCAAGCTGACTCCTTCATCCAGAAGGCCGTGAACCGCGTGCAGCGGGTTCTGCGCATTCCGCCGATGGAGAAGTCCGTCTGCATCAAGTATGACGGTGTGATCCACAAGGATGGCCAGCTCGCCATCCCGAATGACTACCTCCGGCTCATCGCCATCACTGCGAAGGTACCAGGCGGCCGGGAGTACGAGGTGCCTCAGAAGGCCCTCAACGCAGTGCTGCCCGATAGGAACCTCACAGGGCACCCGCTGGCCTTCGCGCGTCGTGGCGGCTACTGGCACTTCTCGCCCATCCCGCCAGTCGGCACGGTGTTCCGCATTGATTACTATGACGAGTTCCCCAAGCTCCAGGAGGGCGATAGTTGCTACCTGACTCAGGGCGCCGCTGACCTCGTGGTGTATGGCGCACTGCGCTACGCTGCGGACTATTTCCTGGACAAGCGCCGGGACGACTTTGAGATGACCTTTCAAGGCATCAAGTCAGAGATTGAAGAACAGGCCAACGCGGACGCGCTGATCAATGCGGCCGTGGCTCCAGCTTACCCACACTATGAGGATTGACGAATGACGACCGGGTTCTACAACGGCCCCGACTACGGGACTATTGACGTTGGTGAGGTCGAGCGCCTCAATGGTGAAGCGAAGTCCTCCGCTGAGGCGTCGGAGGAGTCCCGTAAGGCATCCAAGGTCTCAGCCGACGCATCAGCGGCTTCCGCTGGCGCTGCACGCCAGAGTACTGATAAGGCCTCCGAGTGTGCATCCAAAGCGTGCGAATGCGCCGCGGAGGCCAAGCGCCAGGCCGATGCCGCAACCGAGAGCGCAGACGCCACGGCTGCGGATCGAGAGGCAACAGCCTCCGACCTGGTTGCTACGGCCGACGACCGGAGACACACCGGCGCGGACCGCCAGGCGACAGCCAGGGCGAAGAAAGCCGCTCTGGACGCACAGGCGGCGGCAGAGACTGCACAGGCTGCGTCAGAGGGCAGTGAAGCCAGGGCGGCGGATAGCGCCTCCCTGGCAGCTTCCAGCGCATCCGGCGCCTCGGATAGCGCGGAGGGCGCTCTGGCGTCTAAGGAGGCTGCGGCCTCTTCGGAGAGCACTGTGGTCACCTATGCCACCATTGCCTCCACGAGTGCAGAGAGCGCCAGGGCATCAAAGGATGCGGCAGCGTCTTCGGAGCTGAATGCAGCCCATAGCGCCTCCAGCGCAGCCTCCGACAGCTCCCAGACCGCCGAATACCGCCTGGCTACCGCACAGTACCGCAACGACGCCATCGAGGCGCTCAATGGCGCTGAAGTCGCTCAAGCGGCGGCTGAGGAGGCCAGGGAGGACGCGAGTGTTTCGGCTGCGGCCGTGCACGATGCCATAGAGATGCTTAACAAGCAGAGTCCGGACCTCATTGGCGCCGTAAGCTTCATGCATTCGCAGAATCTGGATTCTGGAA
>Ga0123357_10002974_pt1 | contig 19171 bp, 22 predicted proteins | sample TergutEmb28metaG_FD_89873 | JGI IMG/M metagenome (GOLD analysis project Ga0123357, IMG submission 89873) | Embiratermes neotenicus P4 segment gut microbial communities from Petit-Saut dam, French Guiana - Emb289 P4 | ecosystem: Host-associated > Arthropoda: Insects > Digestive system > Gut ...
CGCGAAAGACTGCAGCTCTCTGAACTGCGAAAGCTCAAGCCTTACCGGTCCGGCAAGCTGCTTCATCGATTTTGTCTGCGCCGCTCCGCCGACGCGAGAAACGGAAAGGCCTACGTTAATGGCCGGCCTTATTCCCGAGTTGAACAAATCGGCTTCCAAATATATCTGTCCGTCGGTAATAGAGATAACGTTTGTCGGAATATAGGCCGACAAATCGTTTCCCTGGGTTTCTATAATCGGCAAAGCCGTAAGCGTTCCTCCGCCTTTTTTGTCCGACATTCTGACCGCTCTTTCAAGAAGTCTGGAATGCAAATAAAAAATATCTCCCGGATAGGCTTCGCGGCCTGCGGGTCTTTTTATCAAAAGCGAAATCTGCCTGTAAGCCCACGCGTGTTTTGTCAAATCGTCGTAGACAACCAAAACGTCTTCGCCTTTGTCCATGAAGTATTCGCCTATGGCGCACGCGGCAAGCGGCGCTATATACTGCATCGAAGCCGGGTCTGAAGCGGTCGCAGCGACTACAACTGTGTAATCCATTGCGCCTTCTTCTTTGAGCTTTGCCGTCATCGCCGCCAAGTTAGATTTTTTCTGCCCTATGGAACAGTATATACAAATTACTCTTTTTAAACCCATATCGAGTTTTTTCTGGTTTATTATGGCGTCTATGGCGATTGCCGTTTTGCCGGTTCCGCGGTCGCCGATGATCAGTTCTCTTTGCCCTCTGCCTATCGGAGTCATCGCGTCTATGGATGTTATTCCGGTTTTCAAAGGCCTGTCAACAGAGCCTCTTTCTATAATTCCGGGAGCTATTTTTTCAACGGGATACCTTACGGGTTTTTCTATTTTAAGCTCTTTGCCGTCTATAGGCTGGCCTGCGGCGTTGACGACTCTTCCGATTAAAGCTTCGCTGACATTGACGCTCAAAATATTTCCCGTGGCTTTTACTTTCATTCCGCGCGTTATATGTCCCGAATCCGTAAGCAAAACTATGGAGACAAAATCTTCGTCGATGTTTAGCACGAAGCCGAGCGATCCGTCGTCGAACGAAACTTCTTCGTAATAGCCGACGTTAGAAAGGCCCGAGGCTTTTACTATTTCGTCGCCTATGCTTTCCACTACGCCGAAATTCACAAGCTCCGGGGCTATTTCTTTTGAGTACAATTCTTTTTCAATCTGCTGAATTATTTCTTCGGGTTTCATATACTTTCCTTTACGTCATTGAGCATTCTTTGAATTATTCCCGCGACGCTGTAATCCATTATAAAATCGCCGTATTCCAGCCGGACTCCGGCCACGACGCCGGCGTCATCGCGTCTAAAAACAACTTTCTTATTATGGAAAAGCGATAATATTCTTTTTTTGCTTTCTTCGCTCAAATCTCCGGCGAAATTGGCCGTTACGTTTTTATCTTTTATCTCGTTCATTAGAAGCATAGAAAACATTTTCAAATCTTTTCTCGTAAACAAAGAAAAAACGCGGCGCAAACCGTCTTGCGACAATTCTCCGCTTTCGACTATCGATTTGGCAAGTTCTTTAATTTGCGCTCTTTTCATATTTCTCTATTTTATCCAAAGCGCGGGAAACGATTTTCTGTTTCTCGTCGCCGGTAAACAAATCCGACAAAACTTTCATGACGATTTTTCCGGACATGTCGGCTGACATCTTTCCTATCTGTTTGTTGAGATTTTCAAATTCCGCCGAGGCCTGCTGTTTTGCGTCTTCTATAATCTGCTCCGAACGTTTTTTTGCGTCCTCGGAAGATTTTTGCTTCGTCTCTTCGAGAGAGGCTTTTACGTTTGCCGTCAGAGCCGACGCATCGCTTTTGGCGGAGTTTAGAATTCTGTTTCTTTCTTCGCCGGCGTGCTCAAGCGCGAATCTCGCGTCTTGCGCGTCCTGCAAAGACTGGTCGACGATGCGTCTTCTCTCGTCAAGCATTTTCTTAAGAGGTTTGTAGAGAAACTTCTTTAAGATAAACACTATGATGAGAAAATTGATGAGCTGGAATAAAAACAGCCCTTTTTCCAAACCGAATTTATGTATGAAGTCCATTTGAATCTCTTTTTTTTAGAATTAGAACGCGAAAATAAGCGAGTAAATAGCTATGGCTTCCGCAAACGCCATGGCTATAAGCATGTTCACGATTATTTTTCCGGAGGCTTCCGGGTTTCTTCCTATGGCTTCGACGGCTTTTCCGCCGATGTAGCCGATTCCTATCGCGGGCCCGAGACCGCCGATAGCAATAATAATTCCGCCTTTAAACGTAAGAGTTAACGCATCCATTTTTTTCTCCTTTGATATCAATGAGATTTGTCAGTCATTATATGCATAAAAGACATGGTAAGCATCGCAAAAACTATAGCCTGTATGACGGCGACCATAAGTTCCAAAGTCATAAACGGCAGAGGAAGAATTGCCGGGAATATCCCGTACATCGTTCCGAGAACTCGTTCTCCCGCAAATATATTTCCAAAAAGCCTGAATGAAAAAGAGATTAATTTGGTTATCTCGTTTACAAACTCCAAAATGCCGACGAATAAAAAAACCGGAAACATTTTGAAGCTTATAAATCTCGTGATATACGCTTTGAAGCCGGTGTGCTTGATGCCGAGATACTGCGTGGTTACTACGGAGACTACGGCAAGAGCGAGCGTCAAATTCAAATCGCTGGTGGCGGCCCGCAGAAGAGGGACTCCTTCTTTGCCGGAAGACGCCGTTATAAATCTTATCGTTCCAAAACCGGGGAACTGCGCCAATAAGTTTGAAATTACTATGAATAAAAAGAAAGTCACTACCCACGGGTATATGAAAGAAACGTTCGAACCGGCTATCTCTTCAGTAGTGCTTCGGAAATAATCAATAATAGCTTCTATCGCATTCTGAAATTTTCCGGGTTTTAGAGACAAAGTTTTGCCCACAGCTATAACGACCGCGATAATTATTGCGTCGGTAATTAAGGTAGTGAGAACAGTATTTGTAACCGGAAAACCGGCGATGGTAAATAAAACGTCCGCGCCTATCTGCATATTTGTTTACTTCTTGTTATATTGGAGTATTCCAAGTTCAAGTAATTTATTTACGGCCGCTTGATCGCTTTGATTTGCCAGGAAAGCGTCAAGGTATTTCAAAATACCGGCCGACTGCGTATGCTCTCTCGCGTCTTTATCGTTACGGTCCATCAAGTAGACCTGTCCCCATTGCACAAGAGCGTTTTTATTGTCTCCGAGATGATTAAAGGCAAGCGCAAGATTCTTTTTCATCACTACGTAGGTAGGCATCAAAGCAAGGCCTTTTATATACGCGTCTCTGGCAGCTTCGAACTTGCTGTGAGTCATATAAAAATTCCCGAGCTGCAAATAAGTTTCGGCATACTCGCTGACTCTTCTCTTGGCCCATCCGCCGTCGGGAGAATTCCTGTCTTCAACCCATAAATTATGCGGAGGCTTGCTGAGATTTTGCGGGAACATCAAATGCGCGTAATAAGCCGCTTCGGCGTCTTTAAGATCTCCGACGCTTTCATAAAGCTTGGCAAGACCGTAATATGTCAGCGGATATATGGGGTCTATCGTCATATATTCTTTGTAATATCTTACCGCGTTATAAAAACTCTGCTCTACTATTTTATCCTGCGCGTCTATTACTTCTTTGGGTTTTCCCTCTTTCACGTACTCCTGCCTTAACCTTCTGGCGTCGTCGAACATCTTGGCATACATTACGCCGGCAAGATATTTTGACTGCACATAATTAGGCGCGATTGTCCACAAGCCCGTCGTGGCTGGGATTCCTCTTAACGGATCTCCCTCGTATCCCTTCAATGTGCGTTCCGCCATAATAGGGTCGCCCGCTCTCCATCTGTCTATGTAAACATTTGCTTTAAAATATTTCGACATCGGGAACGACGGATTATATTCATTTACCTGATCGTAAACCATAAGCGCCTGATCAAACTGCCCGGCTTTTGACAACTGTATAGCCTGGGAATGAAGCATGTCCGCCTTGAAGTATCCGTAAAAATACATCATCGCGTAAAGCAGAATTGCCGCAACTATCAATTGCAAAAGAGCTTTTACTGGCGCGCTTGCGATATTCTTTGCGATCAGCACGATTATTCCTACCGCGCACGACAGTATCAACACTGCGCCCGCCGCATGAATTACGTAATAAATTACCTGCAACATCGAATCTCCGCTAGACAACAAAGCGCTAAAATAAATCACGGCGAAAACAAGCAATGTCCAGAGTATCAAATTCGTATCTTTGGAAGCTTTTTCGGGAAGATTTTTTCCGACGGATAAAACGTCTTTATTTTTACCCGCAATTGCCGACGGAGCGGAATTCTCCTTGTTTTTAATGTTCTTGGCAAGAATAACGGCTATGGCTATGTTCATTCCTATGAGCAGCCACAACACCGAGCCGGAAGAAACGAATCTCAAAGACACGCATACAAAATCATGAGAAAGTTTCGCCGCAAACGATGATATAACCCCGAGCTGCAGGAAAGCCAGCGAGGCATCCGGGCTGTCATCGTCTCTCGATCTTTTTGAAGGATCCAAATACAAAAGATTTTTATACCCCAAAGCGAACACGAAAACAATTAAAAGCAGGAATATGCTGATTCCGACCATACCTTCGTCAAACCAGACTTCTAGATACTCATTTTCGGGATGATCGCTTTCGGTATTATGTTTGCCTTCTATAAAAAATATCTGAGGTCTTCTAAACGCCGGATACGTGACATAAAAAGAGCCTATACCTGTGCCGGTAACCGGGTTTGTATTTATCATCTCCCAAGTTGACATCCACGTAAATACTCTGAAAGAAATGCTGTCGGTTCTCTGCTGGGATTTTTTATACACCACAAATGACGCCAAAAGTATGAAAATACACGCTGCTGCGCCTATAATTATAAGCGTTTCTTTTTTTATCTTTCCTTTTAAAAATATCAAAACGTAAGTCGCGGCAATAACAATCGTTCCAACCGAAAAACCCACATATGCGCCTTTTGAACCCGTAAAAAAAACGTTGATTACTATCATTATCCATAAGATGAGCAAATGAGGGCTTTTCTTGCGCATGAAAAAAGCGAGCACTATAGGGTTCATAACTATAAGGAAATCGCCGAAGAAATTCGGGTTTCCGAAAGTGGACATGATTCTAAGACCGAACGCCTGTCTCCACAAAAACGGGTCCATACCGATCGGGTTTTGCGGCGCCGGATACAAAATAAAATCGAGAATCTGCAAGATGCCGTAAATACACGCCACATAAATCGCGGCAATAAGCCAATTTTTTATTCTGAGCAGTTTCTTTTCGTCGTCAAATTCCGTTATGACTATCATCGCGATAAAAGTATATATGAATCTTCTGGTAAACTCGTTAAAGCTCGTAAGCTTGAAAGGCGATATAAGATAAGATAAAAAACCCGAGGCTAAAAACAGCAAAATCGGAAGGAAATATATGAAATTGTTTTTAAAAAAGCTGAGGTCGCCCTCTTCGATTTTTAAAACAAGCCAATTCATTATAAGAAACAGCCCGCCCATCTGCAGGATTGTTATTTTGATTTGCGCGGAATCATAAGTTCTCAAATAAAAACTTATGGCTATAAGAAAGTAGAAAATAGGCAGCCCGTAAATGATGACTTTTTTGAGAATGTCCTTAATTCCCGTTGAATTAATTTGCATAAACCATCCTTTTTGTATCGATAAGATATTACGTTATTTATCCAAAAAATATTGCATCAATTATACTTTTTAGCAAATGTTTAGTCAAATAGAATAAACATTCAAAAGTCAATCGGATTAGGGATGAAAAATCTGTGGTTTTTGGATGTTTCGAGGCTTTTCGATAAGCCGACGATAGGATTTGAACCTACGACCCATTGCTTACGAAGCAATTGCTCTACCAGCTGAGCTACGTCGGCATATCTGAAAATTTGGAGGTTATCAGTAAAAAAGTGACTGGTTTTGGAAACCAATCACCTGTTTTTGAAAATATGCTGGGGGTCAGAATCGAACTGACGACACCAGGTTTTTCAGACCTGTGCTCTACCGACTGAGCTACCCCAGCGAACTTCAATCTTCTTTAGAGTATTTCTCAAAAGCTTTTTTGCCGGCTTCCAAAGCTTCGCTGATTTTATCTTTTTTCGATAAAAAATTTTCGCGGCCTTCTTCATAAACTTTACGGCCGGTTTCTTTAATTTCCTCGCCGATATCGCTTACTTTGCCCGCAACGTCATTGCCGAGTTTTTGAAGATCTTTCCTGGTTTCTTTTCCGGACTTTGGAGCATAAAGCACGCCGAGAGCGGCGCCTATAACTCCGCCTATGATAAAAGCCAACGCAATATCTTTTTTATCCGACATTTTATTCCTCCCCGCATCCTTTTCTTTTCTTTTTTATTGCCGTAATGACATAAAAAATAGCGGAAGCGGCCGCAATCATGGGAGAAGAAATTTTATCGGTCACTTCTGCGACTTTGGTCGTAACTTTATTTACCACTTCAAGATCGGCGTTCACTTTTGCCAAAACCTGCTCGGCTTCTCTTGCCGTCTTTTTCATTTGGACAAGGGTAATAATAAGGTATATCGCAACAACAACTATTGCGACCGTTACGAGTACCGAACAAATAATGATTATCGTGTTCAAATTCATGTTGGGTATTCTAACAAAAAGTCAAAAATATGTCAAACTAAACGTTTTTTGAAGGGCAGATATCTTTCAGAGGGCAAATCTCGTGATTCGGGTTTCTGGCTTTGCAGACTCTTCTGCCTAGTGTTTGTATAAGATGAGAAATGTCGGTCCACTGTTTTTTATGAAACAATTTCATCAAATCCTGTTCTATTAAAACGGGATTTTCGCTTTTGGTAAGTTTTAAAAGGTTGGCTATTCTTATAACATGCGTATCAACGGCTATGCCTTCGGCTTTGTTGAAAGCGTTTCCCAAAACGACATTGGCGGTTTTGCGAGCGACTCCCGGCAAAACAAGAAGCTCTTCCATAGTTTCAGGAACTTTCCCGCCGTATTTTTCCACTATCATCTTAGCGCTGCCGATTATATTTTTGGCCTTGTTCCTGTAAAATCCGGCAGAGTGTATATATTTTTCAAGTTCTTTAACATCGGCTCCGGCGTAATCCTTTACGGTTTTATACCTTTTAAAAAGTTCGGCGGTAACTATGTTTACTCTTTCGTCCGTGCACTGCGCGGACAAAATCGTCGCAAAAAGCAGCTCGTAAGGCTCGTTAAAAACCAAAGCGCATCTGATTTTTCCGTACTTTTTTTTCAAACGCTTTATTATTTCGGCCGCGTAATCTTTTTTATCTTGTTTCATTTAAAATATCCAAAACTTTTTTGTGAATTTTCCCGCCGTTTGAAGCGAGCAGCGTTTGAGACGAAAAATAACCTTTGCTTCCGTCATAATCCGTGACAATTCCTCCGGCTTCTTTGACAATTAATATCCCGGCGGCGATATCCCAAGGTTTCAGGGTTTCTTCCCAAAAGAATTCAAAACGTCCGCAGGCTACATAAGCCATATCCAAAGCGGCAGAGCCCAAACGCCTTATTCCCTGAGACGTCGAAACTATATTCTCGAAATTTTTAAAAACACGCGCGCGCCTTCCTTCAAGAACGTATGGAAAACCTGTCACCGCAAGAGAGCGTATAAGCTTATCGGTTTTAGAAACTTTTATTTTTTCGCCGTTTAAATACGCGCCTTTGCCTTTCTCGGCGGAAAAGATTTCTTTTGTTACGGGAGAATAAATGACGCCTGCGATAATTTCATTTTTATATTTTAGCCCGACGGAAACGCAAAACGCAGGAAGCCCGTGGACAAAATTTACCGTTCCGTCCAACGGGTCTATAATCCAGCAGTAATCTTTTCCCATTTCATTGACGCCGTCTTCCTCGGCAAGAATTCCGTGCTCGGGAAAAACTCTTTTAATAGCTTTGATTACGGCTTTCTGAGCGTTCTTATCCGCCTGCGATACCGGGTCGGTTATACCCTTATATTCGACGTTAAGAGTTTTGCCGTAATACTTCATCAAAACGTCGGCGCCGGCTTTCGCGGCGGCAAGCGCGGTCGTGTAGTATTTTGAAAACTTCATTGAAACCCCTATCTTTTAAGCTTGTAGTTATTGTCGGAAACTATTTTTTCGCCGTTAACGTCAAGTTTTTCTATGGTGTTTTTATCCGTGAAGTAAAACATAACCTGGGAAGAAGCGTCTTTGTCGTAATCAAGAGTAAAGTAAGACAAATCCGCCGAAGGCATCCAATTGCCGGATGACTCAAAAGCCTTATCCGAACTTGCCGTATATGTCTGTTTCATCGAATAAGTAAAATCCGGATTAAGCGTCAATGTTATAAAAACTCCTGAACCGCTTGCCGACGGAATAGACCCGCTGAAAGTGCCGGTAAAATTGGTTGTTAAATCAGCAACGCTCACAGGCGAGTTCGCGCCTCTTTTGCCGAAAGGCATCGTCGAGCTTATGACTCCGGAAGAAATAAAAATAACGTTTGTAATCGGATTTGGCTTGGCTATTTCAAGAACCTTGGAATTCGAAACAAAATACCCGACTCCGGAATCGCCTTTGGAAATAACTTCATAATCGACATAAACGTCCGTGCCTGCCACAGAAATACCATTTATTTTTATAGCATTTAACGAAACGGAAGGCCTCAGAGCTATAACGACGGCGAACTTATCCTTGAAATTAGGCTCCGCAGATATTAAAGAACCCTTTTTGGATCTCGTCAAAACGGAATAAAAAGTTTTAGTAGAATCGGCTATAAAGAAATTGACGTCTTTGGCAAGTTTGACGCTGTTTTGGACATAGTATCCCGAAAGTTCCTTAGACTGCAAAGGCATAGTTACTACCGGGGCGACGGCTTGCGTTTGCGTATCCGTCTGCACTTCGCCTGTCGAAATCTGAGGTTCCTGCTGCGCGTAAATTTTCCCGACGGCAAAAACAGCAATAAAAAACGCGGAGACAGACAGTATGCGTATAATTTTTTTCATTATAATTCCCCCGAAAATTAATATCTTGCCTGCGATTATATAATTTTATCACGCCAAAATAAAACGCGGCGGATTTCATTTTTATTGAAATCCGCCGCGCCAATTTAAACTATATTTATTTTTTTATGCTGTTAAGCAAAGTATCCGCCTGGAGGTTGGCGGCGTTTTGTTTGACTTTTGCCGCATCAGATTCATTATCAAGCTGTTTGTTTATGGTTGAACGATTCAAAGCCGCCTGCGAACGCATGCTGTTGACTTCCTGCATATCGACTTTCCTTTGAGCGGAAGCCGAATCCCTTATGGATCTCGCCTGGCTTTCAAGGCTTTTGGCCTGCGCAATTTGGTTGTCGTAGTCGGCGTTTATCTTTTGTTCCATCGCGTCCGCTTTGACTTTTACGGCGCTTTCATCGTCTTTCGCCTGGCTTCTTCTGTCGCTTATATCGGCCTCGGTTTTCTTCCTTTCAGCTGCCGCCTGATTTCTAATGTCCTTCGCCTGAGCCCTAATTTGGTCGGGGTTCTGAGCCGGAGTGGAATCATCAGTCGCCGCGGTAATGGTAGCGTCGTCGGAAGCCGATTGCTGGTCATCTTGGGCCAGCGCAACATGAGCTATCGAAAACACAAAAACAACAGCCAACAAAAACTTAAACATTTTATTCATTTATTAATCTCCCCTTTGCATTATGAGTTAATTTCTTTAAAAACGCTTGCGTTTTTTACCTTTGAAACCAAAATCACGCCTGTCGGGCTTGCCGTCAGGATTAAAGCGACTCCCCTGGAAATGCGGGTTGCGGTCAAAATCTTTGCCTGCTCCCCTTGAAAATGGATTCCCTCCGCCAAAACTTTTTTTACCGGGAAAAAAGTCTTTTTTTGGAGGAAAAGATTTCTTTTCTTCAAGAAGCTTTGTTATTTTTTCCAACTGCTGCGATATAACCCTTAACTGCTCCAATATTTCTCTGTCCACTAATAGCTCCTTTTAAAACATATAGCTATATTTTATTCTACCTTCCATTGATTATGTAACGGGTTCATTTTACAACATACTTACTATATGTTTCAATAAATTTTATATTGTTTTAAAAACAAAACGCCGCTTCGTTTTCACGAAGCGGCGTTTGAATTATGTAATAATTTTAGCGAAATATTTTTACAAAGGATTTTGCGTTTTTACGACGCTTGCGCCGGCGATGCTTAGGTAAAGCCTAAGTGAGCAGGGGCGTAAGGAAGTAAAAATGCGAAAGCCGAAGTAAAAACGGGGACGGCGGGATTTGAACCCGTGGTCTCTGCCTTGACAGGGCAGTGTGTTAAACCAGGCTACACCACGTCCCCCCGAAAACAAAAAGAACAAAAACAACGCGTGTGATTATATCAGAAAGGCTGTAATATTGTCAAACAAAGGCTAAATAAGATCTGACGGCATGATTTCTATGCCTATCTGCGTGCCGGATAAAGGCCTATAGTTTTTTATAAAGCCGGCAAGCTTTAAAATATTTTCTTTTTCGCCTTTGACTATTATATGACGCCTGTGCGTATTATTGAGTTTGGCTATATACGCAGGCGCAGGCCCGAGAAGCTTTACCTGTATCTCGCAGCTTTTCACTATGCCGGACAAGAATATAAAAAGTTTTTCGGAATCTTCCGAAACTTTTTGCTCATCCCTGCTTTTAACGGAAATTTTAGCCACATCGCAAAAAGGCGGATAAAAAAGTTTTTCTCTCTGGCGCAGCTCTTCCTTGTAAAAAGAAATAAAATCGTGAGATTGCGCGCGCGCTATTGCGTAATGCTCAGGGTGTCTGGTTTGAACTATTACTTCGCCGGAAGTTTTCCCTCTTCCGCAGCGGCCTGCAACCTGAGTAATAAGCTGAAAAGTTTTCTCGGAAGATTTAAAATCCGGCAGATACAAAGAAGTGTCGGCGTCCACCACGCACACAAGGCTTACGCGTGGAAAGTCAAAACCTTTGGCAATCATCTGAGTGCCTATCAGAATATCGTATTCGTCGTTTTTAACGCCCTTGTAAGCTTTGACATAATTTTCTTTCGATGACGCAGTATCGCCGTCTAACCTAAAAAGTTTTGCTTTCGGGAAAAGCTTGCTAAGCTCATCTTCAATTTTTTGCGTGCCTGCCCCGAAAACGGCAATTTCTTTGCTTTTGCAAACGGGGCAAACAAGCGGAAGTTTTTTTGTTTCGCCGCAGTAGTGGCATTTTAAGCTTTCGGGATTTTTATGATACGACATCGAAACGGAGCAGTTAGGGCATTGGTAAACGCTTCCGCATTGCTTGCACATTATTGACGGAGAAAAGCCTCTGCGGTTTAAGAAAACTATAACCTGCTCTTTTCTTGCAAGAGCTTTTGATATGGCGCTGATAGTTTCAAGCGTTAAAAGGCTGCCGCCGAAAGGTTTATTTTTAAGAGAGAGTATTTCTATTTTCGGAAGAGGTTTTTTGTCTATTCTTTCCGGAAGGTTTATAAGCTCAATCTTATTTTCAAGAGCATCTTTAAAAGTTTCAAGAGAAGGTGTGGCAGAGCCTAAAACAACAACGGCATTATGGTATTTGGCTCTCCAAAAAGCTATTTCGCGCGCGTCGTAAGACGGTTTTTGTTCCTGTTTGTAAGTGTGCTCATGCTCTTCGTCTATTATTATGAGCCCTAAATTTTTAAACGGCGCAAAAATTGCCGAACGCGCGCCAAGCATAATTTTTATTTCGCCATTTTTGGCTTTCATGAAAAGTTTATACTTTTCGATGTCGGTTATTCTGCTGTGCCATACGCCGACATCGCTGCCGAATCTTTTCCCCACTATCTCGACAAACTGAGGCGTCAAAGATATTTCAGGTATAAGCATTATCGCGCTTTTACCTAAGCTTAAAACTTTTTCTATTGAGTTTAAATAGACTTCCGTTTTTCCGGAAGCCGTAACACCGTGCAAAAGAAAAGTTTTTGAAATTCCTGACGATAAACTCTTATTTATTTTTTCGGACGCCGCAGACTGCGCCGCAGTCAAAACAAGCTTAGGCTGTTTTTCAAAAGTTTCTTCTGCTTGTTTTTTTGAGCTTTTTCTTTTGCTTTCTTTCATTGAAACAGGAATTATCGCCGCTAGCGCTTCGCCGAGCGTGCACACATAATTTTCTGAAATGTATTTGGCGCAAGCAACGGCTTCGTCCGTTATTACGGATAAGTTGTCCAATACCTTTATTATCGGTTTTAATTTAAGGTTTTCGTCTTTGAGGTTTTCGGTTTCAAGAGCGTATCCGGTAACGGTGCTATTACCAAATGGAACGCGCACTCTTTTGCCTACTATGTCTTCGGGAAAAAGTCCTTCTGGCGGCAGGTAAGAAAAATTTTTATTTAAAGGAACGGGTATTGCTACGTTTAAAACAATCATACGTTTCCGGTTTTTATGTAGTTCATTACTTTTTTTAAGTCGGTCCAAACTTCTTTTTTCAGCTTATTGATTTCCGGGCCTTGGTCTTTTTTACCGAACACGCAGCCGTTTCTTATGAGGTAAGACGGATGATATGTCGGCATAAGTTTTATGCCGTTATAATCGTGAAAATTTCCGCGAAGCGCCCCCATAGCTGCGTCCGTTTTAAGAAAATATCGCGCGGAAGGTTTGCCAAGCGTCACTATGACTTTCGGATTAATAGCCGCTATCTGCGCTTCGAGATATTTGCAGCACTGTGATACTTCTAAGTCGGTCGGAGGTCTGTCATTGCCGCGGAGCTCTGGGTTAGAAGGGTCTTTCATCGGGTGGCATTTTACTATGTTTGCTATGTAAACGGTGTCGCGGGAATAGCCCATGAGCTCAATGAGATTTGTAAGAAACTGCCCGGCCTTGCCTATAAACGGTCTACCCTGATGATCTTCGTCAAAACCCGGGCCTTCGCCGACAAACATAATTTCGGCGGTCGGACTACCCTCGCCGAAAACCGCCGTAAGGCGCGTTGCGCCGAGCGCGCAGTCTTTGCAGTTTGTCACCCGGTTTCTCAACTCATTTAAGGTGACCTTGTCGCCTTTTATTATTTTATTTGACTGGTTAGACATAGTTTCAGAAGAAGATTTTTGTACCGGGGTTTTATACAGTTCGTCTTCACCCCAGTTTTCGTATTCTTCAAGAGTTCTTTTGGCAAGCTTTAAGGTTTTTAAATAATCCGATTGATTCATCTATGATTTTCCCTGCAAGTATTTTTTTATCCGCGTTTTTTACTGATATCTTTGAGCCGTCTTTGAAAATTATTTGGGCGGAGGTTTTGTCTGAACTTATGGAGTCTTTGGAGTTAGCGACTATAAAATCTGTTTTCTTCTCTTTCAGCTTCGATGCGGCGTTTTTTAAAATATTTTCGGTTTCAAGGGCAAAGCTTACTACTATTTGATTTTTTTTATTCTTGCCGCAGTATGCAATTATATCCGGATTCTTTCTTAGCTTTATAACACGAGTGGCAAGGCCGCCTTTTTTTATTTTGTTTTTGCGTAAAACAGCCGGCGTGAAATCTGCGACAGCCGCCGCGCCGATAACAATATCGGCTGTTTTAAAATTCCTTTTCACGGCATTAAACATCTCCGCCGCGCTTGTAACATTTATGGCTTTCACTTTTTTAGAAGGTTTGACGCTAATGGGGCCGGTTATAAAAATTACGTCATGTTTTTTAGCTGCCAAATCCGCAAGCGTCGCGCCCATCTTGCCAGACGAGTCGTTGCTGATAAATCTCACAGGGTCTAAGTATTCTTTTGTCGGTCCCGAGGTTATAAGGAAAGTTAAACGTCTTGAAGGCATTTAGAGTTCCTTCGCGATAGCCTTGACTATATCTTCAACAGGGGCAAGACGTCCGTCGCCTTTGTCTCCGCAGGCAAGCTCGCCTTTTACGCTATTAACAAATTTGTATCCGTAGTTTTTTAACACAGCTATATTTTTTTGCGTGGCTTTGTGGTTGAGCATGTTGGAATTCATCGCCGGGCAAATTACTACTTTGGCTTTTGTCGCAAGAACGGTTGAACTAAGCAAATCATCCGCTCTTCCGACGGCAAGCCTTGCGATAACGTCAGCCGTAGCCGGAACAACAGCTATGACATCTGCTTTTTTGGCAAGAGAAATATGGTTTATCTCCCACGTTTCGGGAGCATCGAACATTCCGCCGTAAACTTTATTTTTCGATAAAGTCTGAAGCGTCAGCGCCGTGATAAACTCCGCGCCGCTCTTAGTAAGAATACACTCGACGTTTGCGCCGAGCTTCACGAGCGAGCGCACGACATCGCAGGCTTTATATGCCGCTATCGAGCCGGTTACGCCGATGATAATATTCTTGCCTTTCAAATTCATTATTCTGCCTTAGGCGCTTCCGTTGCCGCAGCTTCGTTCTTGCTGTCTCTGGCTTTATTTTTTTTCTTGAGCTCTTCTATAGCCTCGGGAGTCGCAATTCCTTCCACAACGTCGTCAAGCGCCTTTGAAATTAAATCAGACTGCGTGAGCTTTCTGTATTCTTCGTCGTATTTCTTGGCTTCTATCCAATCCAACGCGATTTTTACCATATCGTATCTGCCGATTTTGGACGACGCTACAGCTTCCGCCAACTTAGATTCCGTTAATGCCATTTTACTCTCCTAAAAATACCTTTGGTCTTTGCGTATTTTATAATTTAAAGATTTTATTATGCTTTTTGCCGCGCATACCGCTTCGGGAAGCTTATCGTTTATCACGAGATACTGATACTCGTAAAGCGACTTCAGTTCTTTCCTTGCGTTTTTCATGCGCGTTTCCATGTTTTTTATGCTGTCCTTGTTTCTTTTGATAAGACGGGCTTTAAGAGTTTTTAAATCCGGCGTCATCACGAAAATCATGCACGCTCCGGGGTATTTCTTTTTTATTTTGATGCCGCCCTGAACGTCTATGTCCAAAAGAACGTTTTTGCCGGCGTTTAAAGCTTTATCCAAAAAAAGTTTCGGCGTTCCGTAATAGTTCCCGTGAACAACCGCCCATTCTGCAAACTTACCGGCTTTGATCATCTTTTTGAAAGAAGAAGCGTCCGTAAAAAAATACTCTCTGCCGTTTTTTTCGCCGGATCTCGGGATTCTTGTGGTATAAGATACGGAATTGACGGTATTTTCAAGGCTTTCCGCAACGGCATTGCAAATGCTCGTTTTGCCTGCGCCGGAAGGAGCCGAAACCACTACGATATTTCCTGACTTCTTTTTCATAGGGTGATATTTTACTATAAAATGTCGGGCAAAATCAATTTGCAAACGAGAGTGTAAAAATGTAAAATTCATTCAAAACAAAAGAGGTTTTGTGAAAAACGCATACAATATTATTATAATCGGCGCAGGGCATGCAGGCTGTGAAGCGGCTTTGGCGTGCGCAAGAATCGGCTTGAACGCGCTTATAATAACCCTGAACGTTGACTCCATAGCCAGAATGCCTTGCAACCCCGCGATAGGCGGCATTGCAAAAGGACAAATTGTCAGAGAAATTGACGCTCTCGGCGGAGAGATGGGCTGGATTACCGACCACTCCGGCCTACAGTTTAAAATGCTGAACAGTTCAAGAGGTCCGGCGGTATGGTCTCCCAGAGCCCAGTGCGACAAAGAACTTTATTCGGTATTGATGACAAAGTCTCTTGAAAACCAAAAGAACTTGGATATCTTACAATCTGAAGCGGTATCCATAACTGTTAAAGGTGGCAAGGCCACCGGCGTCCAAATACTTACGGGCGAAACCATAGCGGCGGACGCCGTCGTCGTAACAACCGGGACTTTTTTAAAAGGCAGCATACACGTAGGCAAAACTAACTTTCCCGGCGGACGCTTCAACGAAAAGGACGCGGCGCATCTTTCAAAATCTTTAACCGAAGACTGCGGGCTGACTCTTGGCAGATTTAAGACCACCACTCCCCCGCGAATCAACGCAAACTCGATAGACTATACAAAAATGACCGAACAGCCCGGCGACGAAAATCCAAAGCCGTTTTCCCACTTTACCGACGTCCAGCCTTGGAGAAAAAACTTAAAGCAGCTCTCCTGCTGGCTTACTTATACAAATCCTAAAACGCACAAAATAGTCGGCGACAACATTGAATTGTCTTCCATTCCCATCGGCAAAGTCCACAGCAAAAGCCCGCGCTACTGTCCGGCGATAGAAGAAAAAATAGAACGCTATCCTGAAAAAGAACAGCACCATATTTTTGTCGAGCCGGAAGGATACAACACGAACGAAGTTTACTTAAACGGATTATACACGGGACTTCCATTTGACTTGCAGCGGCAGATGGTCAATTCTATAGACGGGCTGGAAAACGCCAAAATCATAAGATACGGCTACGCCATAGAATACGATTATTCCAACCCCTTGCAGATAAAAAAAAGCTTAGAAACAAAAACTATTGAAGGTTTATTTTTAGCAGGGCAAATCAACGGAACGACAGGATATGAAGAAGCGGCCGCGCAAGGTTTTGTGGCAGGCGTTAACTCTGCCCTGAAAGTTTTGGGTAAAGAGCCGATGATACTCGGCCGCGAAGAATCTTATATCGGAATTCTCATAGACGATATAACCACGAAAGGAATGGACGAACCTTACAGGATGTTCACCTCCCGCGCGGAATACAGACTTTCCATAAGGAACGACAACGCCGATCTGCGCCTGATGGATTTGGGGCATAACATCGGGCTTATTTCAAGTAACGCTTATAAAAAATTTGAGCTATACAGAAAAATCGTGAAAGACGTTTATGACGACAAACAGGAAGAACTCCCGTCAGACACGGAGCTTGCGCCTTGGTCTATGGAAAAAGTCCAGGAAGAAGTTTCCATTCAGAAAAAATACGCAGGCTACATAGACATTCAGGCAAAGATGACAAAAAAAATGAAGAAAAGCGAAGACAGAAAAATTCCGGATAACTTCGATTACGACAAAATAGATTCTCTTTCCGCGGAAACAAAAGCAAGGTTCAAAAAAATCAGACCGCAAACTTTGGGACAGGCGGCAAGAATACAAGCCATAAAACCGTCGGACATAGCCATACTTACGATATATCTCGAAAAGCAAAGAAAGGAAAAGAAAAATGAAAAATAAAAACGTAGACATCTATTTCTTTACGGGAACAGGCAATACGTATCTTGCCGCAAAAAAAATATCCGCCGTTATGAAAAATAACGGGTGCGAAGCAAACTTGCTAAACATGGAAAACGCAAAACCCGAAAACGTAGACTTATCGAAAACTTTAGGCATAGGTTTTCCCATAGCCTGCTGGAATACATATCCCGTCGTAAGAAAATTCGTAAAAGCTCTGCCGGATGGAGCAGGCGCTGAAGTTTTTGTATTTGCGACAATGGGCGATTCTTCCTTGAAAACGTCCGAAAACATAGCCTCCGTTTTAAAAAAGAAAGTTTATTCGGTTTTAGCGGCAAAAGGCTTTAAAATGCCCAATAACTGGCTGGGCATAACAACCGAAGAAAAGAATGCGGCAAAGAAAGAAAAGACTTATACGCAAATAGAGAGTTTCGCTTCCGACCTTGCAGGCGGCTCGTCAAAATACTCCAAGGCAAATTTATTTTTTAAACTTTGTTTTGTTGTAACAAGTTTAATAACAAACGTATTTTGGAAAGGAAAACTTTGGCAAAATATAATACGCTTTAAAACCGATAAAAGAAAATGCTCAAAATGCGAACTTTGCGTAAAAATCTGCCCGGTTTCAAACATAACTATGACAGAGTATCCGGAGTTTGGCAAGAACTGCCAGCTGTGCATGAGGTGTTTTTCTTACTGTCCGGAGCAGGCGCTGAAATCTTCGGTAACCGGCAAAAAAAGATACAAGGCTTTGGACGACAGGGAGGCAATGGAATGTTTTCTACGGAAATAGTCGGTTTCATAGCTGGGACTTTTACGACGATAGCATTTGTTCCGCAAGTCTATAAGACGTGGAAAACAAAATCGGCCAAAGACGTTTCGATGCCGATGTTTCTGATATTTGCTACGGGCACGATTTTATGGATAACCTATGGACTCATTTTAGGCAAGCACGCGATTTTTGTCAGCAACGCTATTATATTTTTACTTGCGATATTTCAGGTAACTCTCAAAATAAAATATGACAGAAAAGAGGCTGCAAAATAATGTTTGAAGAGTTCGAGAAATACGTCCAAGCAAATATACTGCCGTCTTTTAACGACGCAAACACGGAAAAATTTCAAATATACTTTGATTTGTTAAAAGAGTGGAATCAGAAATTCAATCTGATTCATTTTAACGAAGACAAAGATTTGCTTTACCGTCACTTTGCAGATTCGCTTTACGCGGCAAAAGCCATACAAAAATTAAGAACGCGAAATGACGCCAAAGTTGTTGATTTGGGAACAGGCTCGGGGATGCCTGGAATACCAGTAAAAATCGCTCTGTCTGATTTGGACATGACCCTTGTTGAATCTATAACCAAAAAATGCGCGTTTCTCGAAGAAGCGAATAAAAAATTGGAATTCGATATCAAAGTTTTAAACAAGAGAGCCGAAGAGCTCGGACAAAGCGTAAACTACCGCCAAAAGTTTGATTTCGTTTTATCCAGAGCCGTCAGTAAATTCTCACCGAACCTTGAAATTGCCATCCCGCTTTTGAAAGTAGGCGGATACTTTATAGTTCACAAAACAAAAAATTCCGCGGAAAGCGGCGAAGAAGGACTGCCGTCAGTCGAAAATGCGTTAAAACATTTAGGCGCAAAGCTTGAAGATACTATTTCCTACAACATTCCAGAACAAACTTTGGATTACTGCATTTTGATATTCAAGAAATTCAAAGACACGCCTGCGCAGTTCCCGCGTAAAGCCGGCATTCCAGAAAAGAAGCCTTTGTAGGTAAATACGTAAATAAAAAAGCCTGTGAAATTTCTCACAGGCTTTTTTCTGTTTTTGTCGTTGCCGTTAAGGCGCCGTATTTTGAGTTCAGACAAGGAAGAAGCGAGGGAAGTGTACTTCGTTTTGTACATGACCGAGCTTCTGACGCAGTATCAACTCAAAAGACAAGCCGCATTACTGCATAGCTTTAGTCATGCTATTCACATACTCGTTCAGAGCATCACGCGCATTGTCCCCAAACTCTTCTATAATTCGGACTATGGCGCTTCCGACTATAACGCCGTCAGCAAAAGCAGAGAACTCTTTCGCCTGTTTGGGCGTGCTTATGCCAAAACC
>Ga0123357_10002975_pt1 | contig 19170 bp, 12 predicted proteins | sample TergutEmb28metaG_FD_89873 | JGI IMG/M metagenome (GOLD analysis project Ga0123357, IMG submission 89873) | Embiratermes neotenicus P4 segment gut microbial communities from Petit-Saut dam, French Guiana - Emb289 P4 | ecosystem: Host-associated > Arthropoda: Insects > Digestive system > Gut ...
AGTTTACTACAGGCTAAACGGTTTACGGATCGAATCTTTGTGCGTGTACACAGGTCCTATACAGTAGGTAACAAGTGTAGAATTGAAGGATTGATACAGGTATTATGAGCGTATATATTGGACTGTAGGCTTTCCATGTAGAACAGAGATTTGGGAGAAAGTAGATAGTGTATGTAGAATGAAGTTAAGATGGGGGTAATTAGGGAGTTCATTCGGCAATGCTGTAAGGAAACGTAGGTGGAGAGACGACTGGTCGTATACCTTGAGTTTAATCGGTATAATAAAATGAGTGGAGATATCAGTTTAATACAGGCTATGCTGTTTACGAATCGAATCTTTGGCCGTTTACAAAGGTCCTATACAATAGGTAACAAGTGTAGAGTTGACGAATTGTTACAGGTATTAATTATGAGCGTAAATATTGGACTGTAGGCTTTCCATGTAGAACAGAGATTATGGGTATAGTAGGTTGTGTATGTAGAATGAAGTTATGATAGGGGTAATTAGGAAGTTCATTCAGCAATGATGTAAGAAAACGTAGGTGGTGAGACGGTTGGTCATATACCTTGAGGTTAATGTGGCAGACTGCAAACGAAAACAAGCACGCAGACAAACAAGTTGAGGCACTTTTAAGTAAATAGGCAGTGGATTTATCGAGTTTCACCGCAGAAACACATTTAAGAACTTACATAGTTTTTGAGATGCGTCTCCAAAACTGTCGTTCTTAACTTTACATAACCTAAGCTAATCTTATGTCCATAAACTAGCCTAACCTAATGTAACCTATCCTAATCTAATGTCTATAACCTAAACTAATGTCCATAACATAACCTAACGTCCGTAAAATAACAAACTGTCGTTCTTAACCTTACATAACCTAAGCTAATCTTATGTCCATAAACTAGCCTAACCTAACGTAATCTAACCTAACCTAACCTTACATAAGCTAACCTAACTAAATGTCTGTAAACTAAACTAATGTCCATAACATAAACTAACGTCCGTAACTTAAGAAAGTATCGGGGCTGTTTCCGCCAGAGAACAGTACTTCCTACTAAGGCTCCTCCCTGCTAGCATAAGGAACTTCAGCAGTCGGGATAGCCCGCTCTCTGTTCAGGAACAGTTTCTTGGCCATTATTATATTTTGATTCGGAAAGTATACCACTTACTTTGAACCAGTTCTAATTAAATATGTTGATCTTTATAGCTGTTGGCGTGCTAGTATAGTTGGCAGTTAGTGTAGCAGTAGCAGGTAGCTGTAGACAGTTGTAATGTAGACAGGTTACGACTCGCAAGAACTGGCACTTAGTGTAGCAGTAGCAGTAGACAATTGTAATATAAACAGGCTACGACTCGCAGGAACTTCTCTTTGCTCTAATGTCACGAAAAAGAATAGTCCATACCCTCTCGAACACCCCCAATTTATACCGAGCCCATAACATGTTGTGACCTGTTTAGAGTGCACATGTTTGCTAATGGATTTTATCTCATGTCTATCTTCAATCAGTAAGTCAAACACCTTTTAGCACCGGACGTCTAATGGAAGGGAAAGGTTTAGTTATTTTTAAGGCCCCCACACAGTTAAATGAGTGTTAGTATCACTTGCGACCTCCAGGCATGTGCACTGCTAGACTTGTTTATATGCCGCCGACACCACCACCGCTACCGCTGCAGATATCAGAAGAGGCTATCATCAATGACCTAAATGTCTAAAGTGAAGCAGATCGTCGTAAAACATTTGAAAAATGGCCTGTAGCCTTCATAGATAAGAATCACCTCCCGCAGCAGGAATTTATTTCACAAAATTAAGTGATGTGTGTTGTGCATTTTGTGGAGTTCAAGTAGGCGACTGGGAAGAAGGTGATGACCCATTCAAGGACCACCAGCGCTGGAGTTCGTCTTGTGGGTTCATTGAAGGCCTCTTTGTGGGGAACATCCCCATTGGTTCTACCGACCGGCCAACCACGGTCTATTATCTTCTGACGTGTGCTCGTTAGGTCACTGTGTAGCCTCTTGGACCGCCACTCCCCCTAGTTGATCTGTGATGTGTCTGTCTTCCATTCCTGTATCCTAATCGCTGCCCGTGGCTTCAGGACGTGGGCCTCTGCATATTATGTCCCCCTCCAGATCCTATTACATGCAAATATGGGGCTCGTCACATTCCCCTATCTATGACGGAGAGGTAGTTCGCACGCTTGCTTCCCTTTTATGCGACTAGTACAGCTTCCACTTTGACCTCTTCATGAAGTCGATGAAGTCTTGTAACGTCATTTCCCGTTGCTGCTGGGTTCGAAATGTGACTAGATCGGCCAATAACTACAACACTGCATGTCGCCGTTTTGTGGGCCACAGTGTGAAATGAGGACGCAGAAGCCAATCGCTGGGTATCCGCTCCGGAATTGCCTGTAGTATCCAGGCTAGACATTTTGTCCGTGTCCATATTTGTTCCCCTTCGCCACACTCAATGTGGCGGCGACTAGGTGTGTTCGTCCTATCACTTTTTCTGCACGCATCTGTGGGCATCATGCATATCCTGAAGAGTCTTACATTAGTAGGAAAGATATCGTGTATTACCTTATACCATGCTGCTTTAGTGGCCTCAGTAACAGGTGCTTCCCAAGGTTTTTCCTTACTGTATGCCAGGCTGTTTGTGGCCATATGTTGGTGATCCGCATCTCCTTGAATTCTGTTGCCGCCCGACGCATGTAGTGCATAGTGTCGAACAATCATGTCTTATAAGTTGATTGTGGTTCTGTACTCCCTTATTGTGTCACATACGCCACATCCACCGCATACCGATCTAGATACTCAAGCGTTGCCGGTATCCGGTCTCTATAAGACGGGTTCTTGGTCTGTGCCGACAGGCCTCATGAACGCAGCCATTCAGCTGTTGGTGTTCCTGAACGTAGTCCTTGCTGACGCAGATGGTATAGAAATAGTGCACAATTCTTGGCAGTTATGTGTATCAGGTCCCATCGTCCTTCACCTTTTCTCCTTTGCAGGGTGGATAAGGGTACGCGAAATATTTCCTCTCTCCACACATACCAACGGATCGTGGTGTTCAGCTGTCTCACGCACTCATCTGGTTGAGGGTATGTTTTCGCGATGTACCATATCTTTGCCATCAAGTAATCATGTACGCATTGTATCCTTTTGTATAGATTCAAATCGTTGTACGCATCCTGATCGTGTGCGTGTATTTGTGCCGTCGTTATTGTCCAGCTCTTGTGGGCAGAGTCTAACACCTTACTCGTTATGTGGAAGCCCAGAAGTTTTGCCTCACTGTGAATTGGGATGTCTATAATCCGTACTGACGTGTCCCGTTTACCGATACCTAGTGCCCTTGATTTTCCGACGATTACTTTTGCCCCTGATGCCTCTTCGAAACAATTCAGTGCCTCTTGTATTTTCATGTCATGCATCTCGTGGACCGTACGTTGCGCTTGCCGATTTCGGATTTTCAGTAGGTGGTGGAGGAATGCTTCTTCACCCATTATGCGGTCCTGTTCGCCATTGTCTATAAGCATTCCCAAATTATATTCACTGTTGGGTCTTATTATCTTTGCCTTTACTTTTTTCAGTGCGATTGCTTGATTTGTCTGGAATGTCGTGTCTTTTAGTGCACTGTAAATCGCGCTATAGTAGAACTTTTCCAATTCTATACGATCGCGACGGCGGTCGGCTACTTTGTTATATACGCCAGGATAGGTAACAAGGATACCAATATCAATTAACAAACCAAATTAGTAACTTCAATAAAATATATTGTTAATAAGTCAAAGTAAATAAAAGGAAATTATTTTGAAATTACAACCAACTTTACTCTTGTCCCTAACTTTCCTAATCCTGCGTATCGGTTACTAATTAATCACTTGTAAAATGTCTTGGCTGAGAGTTTACAATCTTTACTTACAAAGTACGAAGACTGTACTCAACACCGTTGGTGCTCAGCTCCTATCTGCTTCAGTGGTCACTGCTTCAGGTCTGGATAGGACCTCCTCTATTTCTCTTGCTGATTGTTAGTTGTTCACAATAAAAGTCAGAATGACCCTCCAGCCCTCAGCCAAGGGTATTTAACACTTCGAATTTCCGTGTGGTCTTCGAGTACGGACCATACCCCCTTTTTTGAAGAGAACCTTCCATTGGTGGATCACACCCTTCTTTACCGAAGCATCATTTAATACAAAGTAACCGATTGGCGCTTCATTATTGTCATTACATCCTGGGCAAAGGTCTTGTCCATCCTTATATGGAGTTGTTACAAAATCATGTGGGGAATCACAAGACTTTTCGCAGGAAATATGACGCCCTGAACTGCGGTGAGAGAGATTGCAATTCTTCCTTGAGGTTTACCAACTCTACTGCATTTCTTGCGTTAATGAAACAAACATCCTCACCCTTTAGCTCCACGTGCATGAATGTAGCATGAAACTTAGACAAAGAAACATAATACATATAAGTGAATAGTTACATGACCCAATAAACAATAACGTGGGTAGTAGAGGAATAATATAAGTATGCAATAATATGACGCTAAGTAATAAGGCGTTCATAACACCTTCACGCCTTAATAGTTGGCATATCATTCTCTTCACGCATCGGCACCACCACATTACTCTGGTTGGATAGTATTTCATGTGTCCGCCGTTTTTCCCAATTCTCCTTCATTGTTTGTAGTTAGGATGTGTCACTCAGGAACGATATATTCATTCGCCAATACCCTTTCCCACGAAGAGAGCATGGTAGATCCATGGTTAAGCGCAGGATTACTGCAAAATGGTCCGTGAAGGCATCTGCCACCGTCTCCGCACCTTGTTGCCTCCTCTTTAGGTCATGAGTAACGTAAATTCTGTCAATCCTGGAAGCACCTGTAGCAGTGTAATGTGTGTATGCAGTTCGTGTCGAGGTCGGCTCCCATACGTCTATGAACTTCAGATCCTGTATGAATCTCGCAAGCGCTCTGCTGAAGTTCCGCTGTCATGTACAGTCGTCGTTTCTCATAACACAATTGAAGTCACCAGCGAATATCATCGCCGTGCTGGAAGGAGGTACCAGGTGTACGACTTCGGTGTTATAGGTTTTCCTTTCGTGCCTCTTCTCTGCTCCGGAAGGGGCATAAATATTTACTATCAACATGCCGCGAAATGATGCAGTCATCCCTCGTCCCGATAGGAGGCGCTGGATGTCTGAAAGGGCTATACCATCCTTGGCCAGAATTGCGGTCCCACGCCTGTCCGTACCTATATTCATATGGACATTATATCTACGAATTGTGTTTAACGATGTGTGCGAGTCTTCCTGCAGTAAGGCAGTATATGTCTTATCGCCATACAAAATCCTCGAGCTTTTGTAGTCGCGTGTTGGATGATATCGAATTAATGTTCAGTGTTGCTATCTTAAAGGTTTGGAATATAGTTGGGATATTAAGAGGGCACAAGAGCTGCATAGCTTGTTGACTCTGTGCGGTTTTGTAGCGCGTTTTAGTGCGCGTTGTTTCTCGATAAAGGCGTATCCCTGTCCATCTTCAATTTTTTGTTGCGCTTTTGGCTTAATTGGAGGGGGGCCATTTGTGTTTCCCCATCACTGGGGTTTTCTTTCGCGTGCTCTCTTCCTAGTGGGGTTGCCCTACTCCCCGTGTCCTCAATATGTATATCTCGTGTAGGTACATCCATGCATGTCGTTGTGTTATTGCCAAGCCAGCCAGTCTAATGCGCTGGACTCCATGCCAGCGAAGTTTGTATTAATCAAGGACAACTCGCCATTGTCATGGGGGAATTCCACACATCCCTTGGTTGCCTGAAGTACGAAGTATGGCCGGTCACTGGTATGGAATTTGATGCAAACACGGCTTCGGGGCCCGTCAATTTATATCATTCTGATGCCCAATTCCGGTAGTCTTAGGCTCTCGTAAATCCAGTCGTGGATTTGATATGCCGTGATGCGCTGATTAGAGGGGTCGATTGCACATACGATTGTGTTTTGTCTTTCTTCCATTGCGTCTCAGACTCGAACAAATAGACTCTCACAACACACTTCACAACACCTGCTATTGATTTGTACGGTATACAGCTGCGGAGCATACACACCCGCACTGTCGCACAACTCAAGGCAGGCTGATTCGTGGAGCATATCTGTGATCTAGTCTTGAACTAATGATCACCGGTAACAGTATTTTTAACATAGTTACGTGCAGTCCAATAAAATATGAGTGCTTTCAAATTTATTTACTCTATACAAAACTGTGGGAAGTGACAGTTAATGCGTTTTCACCTTGGCAGGTGGTGCAGTGGATATGCCGCGCGGGAGCAGTGGATGGTGTTTGGTTTTCGGAGTGATGAATTGTACAGTCGTTGAAGTGAAACAATAGGATTTATTGTTGCTGATTCCCTGGAAGTGTTTACAGATCTAGCCTGTTTGACTTCAGGTCTGAGAGTGCCTCATCAGGTTTGGGGAACAAGTAATTAAACTGAATATAAGACACACGCTGAACTGGCTTACAAAGGTTCCAATTAAAAATAATGTTGTTTCGAAAACATAACTGTTCTTTCTACCCTCCGGGTAAGGAGGTTAGACTACCCTTCCGGGTCGAAGGCCGGATTGCCGTAATAAAGTTGATATGGGCCTGTCCCATTACTGCCTGACCTAAGGGTGATACGCAGTTATCGTCTGGTTTCAGGTCTGTCATAGTAATATGCAACAAGATGGCAGTATTCTTGCAGTGAAATTACCAAAGTATTACCTACATGTGGCAGTACCTATGTGAAACAGTACACATAAGATGATTCCTGTACATAAACCTATGTAACACCTGTCTATAACAAACATTACTTAACATCTATTACATCTTTATATAACAAACATTACGTAACACCTGTATATAACACAACAACCCGAGCGGATCTCTAATCGTTCGTATGTTACACAATACAGACTCACGCACAGCAACGCAGACACATCTGTACATCACTGGAACTACCGCAGATAATTATGGTGTTTCAGTGAGAGTCCATTGGCGTGCTGACTCGAACAGACAGAGGACCAATTGCAGAAAGAGCGCAAACGTGTATTAAGGGAGATAAATTGAACTGCATGTAATATGCATGTGTTACATAAAAAGACAACATTAGGAACACAAAGAATATGAGGAGACATGCCGGTAGCTACAGACATACGGTGTTGTGTGCTTTGTGTGTGTTACAGCGAAAAGTAGTATACACAAGGAGATACTGTACGGAAATAAAGAACAGAAGAAACAGCAGTTGTATAGCGGTAATGCTTTGAAAGCCTTTGAAAGAGTGGAAGGTATTAATAAACAAATGGAATTTGACAATGAATTAGAGGATGAACCATAGGGTAGGTGATATGTGTAAAGCGAATTAGAAATCAAAGAACATTAAGCGAAGGTCTTTTATGAATGTTTGACACTCACCTGGGTTACAAACCTCCTACCGATGACTGGCGACAAATCACCCAGTAGAACTTCCTGCGTATTTCCCACCAAGGTCAGTGCACTGTTTCCATCTCTCTGGTAACTTGCGGATAGCGGCAACTTACCACTCTTTGGAGATACTGCGCATTGAGTCGCGCCACGTCATCAGCGGTTTGGAATATTCTCCCGATGAGTGGTTCTTTCATTTCGTTGAACAGAGCGTAGTCCGATGGTGCCAAATCTGGAGAATATGGTCGATGTGGTTCGACGGTATGTGCAAGTGGTGCCAGTGTCTGTGTTGTTGGTTTACTGCTGTGCGGTGTCGCATTGTCATGGAGCAACTGATCCTGGCGTCCCCATTGTCCTAGGCGCCGTAGCCACTCGATTAACAGGATGCCCTCCCTGTCCCCTCTATTTAGTAATGTGCTTCATTGAAGTAATTTGGTGACTTAAAATATCGATGCTCTTGCAGGCAACATTGCCCACAGTAACACATCTGACTGTAGGGCTGAACTCACCGCGATGCAGAACATCACTGATTAATATCTGATTAATCTAGTAGGTACACGTAAATTGACTGTGTCGAGCATGGAAGAGCAGCTGATTTTATTAGTAAAACATTTATAAGAAACAGGGCATCGAGGCTCCGCCACCTGGACCGAAGTGTTGGCGTGTTCAGCCTGGCAAACATTTCATTGTACTTATTAATGCAGGTGTTAATGTATAAATCTGTTATGGCATGATGCTGTAAATTGTCTTTAAACTCTTTCTTTTGTAGACGAATCAGTCAATGTAAATAGACTTCCAGACTGCAGAGGCTAATTAAAGTTTAGACAGCACAAGGGAACAATACAGAATAAGGACTCAGTGGTAGAAATGGGGGACGTCATGTAACGAATGGGCGCTAACTGCCCAACTCTTTGGGCTACACGATTATGGAAACGGGATTCAGTGTCTAAAAGTACCCACACAGCTGCAGAGCATTTTTTTTTAATTGACGTCTATTGGTCCAGAGTTAGCATGAATGGTCCAACGTAAGCTGCTTGACTACGGGTACAGTTCTGCTGTATGCTCCTCGGCTGGCAGGAATCCTTCTCAAGAAATATACGGAGGATATGAAGCTATTATAAATTTATGCTATCACACAGCTCGCGTTTATTTCTGAATCGATTTACAGATACTTTTGGCACGATCCGAATAAAGCAACTATAAACGTGGAAAACTTGAGGTCGCCCAAGATTTGTGTTGTTAGGATGCGAACTGTACCACTCCGCCAATTGTTTCCTTCTCCTCTCGATTTTCTATCGTTCTGTTGAAATGAAATATATCTTGACGCAGAAATTTTATTCGCCATAAATATGTTCTTTGTTGGCTTACCTTTTTCTGAAGAATTCGTTTACATACACTAAAATTGTGACATTTCTGTCAGAATACCTCCATCCCTGTCTCATCGAGGGATACAGCCAGCAGCAGTCTGTTGGCCTTGTTCTGAGTGCAAAAAGCGATGCAACTTGTGCAGTTTATTCAGCTTATTCTGTACATTTGATCTTTTCACCCACTGACAATGCATAAGGAGACTGTGCAATTGCATAATAAGCGAGTTGGATTCTTAGATTGAGATACTGCTTTACAGCTTCAATCAAGGCTCCACTTGTTCCTTTTACCCTTGCAGAAACGCGTGCTTCAAATCTCGAACTGATCAGCCTCAGTTGCATCAGTGGCTTGAAGGCTGAATTTGTTCGATGCAGGGCTCATGGTTCATCCTTTTTATAAAATATTGTGGCAAAATATCTTTCACCTGGATCAAGAGGTGTTAGGTAAGCCCTTGCATTGTTCACGGATTCCATGTCATCACGCAAAGCTCTGATTCTGAGCAACCCCGGTTATTTTCCGAAAATATAACTGTCAATCATGAGAATGTGTCCTATCTTCACACCTTGTCAGAACATCACAACGTCACTGAAAATAGCAACTAACCATCTTGTTTGTATTCCCTGCAGCCGACACACAGATCCGTAATAGGAGCTATCTCATGTTAAAGGGCGCAGAGAGGAGTGTACAAGAGGATGCTAATGTTTCTTTTAGAGGGCACTGCCCCTCTGTTCAGCAGCACCTGTCATCCCATGCGCACAGCACCTTTAAATGCCACTTAATAAGTTCTTTGGACAACCTGATGATTGCCTACATACAGGGCCGAAACATGTAATTGTATCTTATATATTGCTACGAATTGTAATATTGTTGTGTTCATGACTGTATGTATATATAGGTATATACGCATATTATTATTGTGTTATTGACCTAACAACACAACGAGGATGACACACCTTAAGAACATATACGTAAATTCAGCCTTCGTGATTAACAAGACTTACATTCTTTCCCGTTATCAGTAAGATTTTACGGACTCCTAAAATGTCTCGGTGTCGATGATGTTGGTACGGTTCTCTGTTGTGGCCCACAAACATGTTGAGAAACCGCTTTACTCTATGATCGTTTAATAGTTCCCTAACTTCTCCCTCTGTATCTCATATGCATTCCCTGCTTGCCTGAAGGCTGTTGCCATCTGATCAACATATTGGACACAGAATGTTCGTCAACATACTGTTCCCCCCGCAAGATCAAATGGGGAAGTTGCTTTCATCTGAATTGGGTAAAATGCTGAAGAGCCGCTGCCAGGAATACTGATCTTAAGTTAGGCTTTTAATCTCATCCGATAGCCGTTGTGTGTGAACTGTTAGCAGATGTAAGACTGTTATGTTGAAACAGTACGAACTCTTGGTCCGAAGCGTGTTGAGGCCTCAGTCGACATTGTAATCAGTTTTATTGTGTAATCTCAGGATGTGTATTAATTTTGTTTGATTCACCTTGCTGTACTATTGTACTTTGACATTCATAGGACCGTGCATCATGATATATTCTTATAATAAAATCCAACGAAATGCATAATTTCTCAAATTTATTTAGGCAAAGAACTCTACATACTCTCACTTGTTAATTAATTCTAAACTAAAATTATGATTTTACTCTAAAATGCCAATTTTAACCAAATTACCGGAATCTTGTGCTTATTTATATTTATGTTTATGTTTAACTTGTTAAAACATCTGGTGATGAATATTTGCGCAAAAATAATACAAATTATATTTTTGTTGCTTCTATAATGCCGCTGGGACTATAGGCGTAGCTACTTTATTTTTACATCGTACGTTTGTATATAAGGATTTAGTACCGTCTGGGTATAAACGTTCGTTACTTCGCCCTGCTCGCTTGTAACCTCGTACACAGGAGGGTTTATCTCACTCGTGACTTTCCAACGCCCTTTATGTGGTCTGACAAATTTCTTCGTAATGCTACGTCTGATCTTGCTTGATTCCTGGAGATAACCACATCGCCTTCTTGTGGATTCCAATCCTCCAATTTCTGTTACGTGTAGCAGCTTTTTCCTTCATCTTCACGTATGCCTTCAACAACCATCCCTGCATGCTCCCAACCGATGGTTTTAGGTCAGTCTCTTTCTTAAGAAACCTTTCAAAAATCAGCTCCACGGGGCTTTAACCGATTGAATCCGACAACGTTCCATTTGGCCAGCTTTCAGTGTGAGTTGATAATTCTAGCTATTTCTTTGTGCCTGTGACAGCAGTTACGGCAGAACTTGCCGATTCCCTTCATACGTCTTTCGGGTTGGACTGCGGACTGTGTGGTTGAACTGCGGACTGTGTGGTTGCACACACATTGTCTGTACTTATTTCTGCGAGTTTATTTTTCCACATTTTGAATATTGCAATCTTGATTTAATCTATATATCATTACGTAAACTGGCTAATAGTCAAACAACCAGTTTATCATCTCATCTTGTTGAAGCTCAGTTCGAGACATGAACTACGGAACCTGACCGGTGACCGTCGCTCGATGTAGAACTTGCCAGGGAAAACGCGGCTTCGCTAGGTGTTCACGTATAGTGCCTTTTGTTTTCGTTTGATTTTAAGCAAACGTCATTTTGGTCGACAGATTTTACAACTTCCCAATATGAAATCTGAAGAAAGTTCGTCTAGCGGGCGCCGATTTTATCCTGGCAGAAGGACAGGCACACAGACGCCACGAAGCTGGTATTCGCCTTTGCCACTTTCGTTGCGAAAGGGCCTGAAAGAACCGAAGATATTCGTTCTTAATGTTATCCCTTCATCGGTTTCAGTTCGCTGAGACGCGAAAGGTGGAATGCTTGTAATAGACATTCAGCGTGTTCTCTGTGCAGTACGAAGCAAGTTTCTAAAGTTTCTAAAGCCTTGCCATGACTCGGGCTGTTAGACGCCGGCGTCTGTTGTAGGTAGTTCGGTATTAAGCATGGATTAGCCCCTGTGGGTTTTGTGGTGGACGAAGTGGCACTGGGACTGGTTTTTCTCCCCATTTTTTCAGTTTTATTCCGACAGTGACTGTTACTCGTCATGTTTACATCTAGATGAAGGGTGAGGGGGTAAGCGGCGGACGAGGCCTGGGGATGTTCCAAACAAAGTGAGGCTCTTTCGGATGTCAGTGGGCATCCAGAAGGAAAAGTACCGACATTATGTTTTCCCCGTGAAACTTGTCAAGATTATATAGAGAAATTAGGTTTCTACCTCTCAGAAAACCTCCTCCGTCTCCATGGCAAAAGACCGATGAGTTAATGCTGTTTAGGGAAGTAAATTATTATCGCTGTAGGAGTGGTACGAAACGCTGCTAAAAAAGAAGCAGCTGTAAATTTTAAGGCAGGTGCTAAGTACAGGCACCATTGGACTTCAAACCATTAATGGGTATAAGAATGAAATATTCAAACGTTAACTTGTTCCATATCTCAGGGTCCCGCGTGGTACCTACTGTAGGTCAATTGAATAAGAATAGAACTGGAAACTTGAACCTTAAGACGAAGAAACGTTTAGGTTTGTGCGTAATGAGGTGTCCTTGAGGGGGATTGAATCCAGAGTCTGTAAAATAATGTGATCTGTGTTTGTAAAATTCTGCCGCCTGTTTCTGCAGTTCAGTTCTGTGTGATTCTGACTGAACGCCATTCTGATTTCGAACCTCTAAATGAAGGACAGCTTCATTCATATGTAAAATACTGTTGTTACACAGTATTGTATATTTCAGCATAGAAATTACTGTCTATTGAAAGTTTCTGGGGTTGGAAGACACACAACACAGCACTTCGGTGCGTGCAACACAACTGGCTCGTAATGAAGTGGTTTAATTCAATTCATATTCCACTGCATTGCAACTCCGATATTCTGAACAGACAGCATGTAACTAAAATGTGTAGCCTGTTGGGTTGTGACGTAACCTTTCGGTAACCGGCACCTTCTTAGCTTGCCGTGTACAAAATGGTGGCTGCCTCATCTCTGTGTGTGTAGTTTCTGGTTTGTCGGTGATAAGTGATTTGTCATTTGAGTTAACTTTATGAAATCTTTGACTAAGGTATGTGATAAGCGTGAGTGTAGTTTCTGTTGTAAACATTGTTTATAAACATTGTACAATCTCGAATGTCTTGATGCCGAACATTCGACGGTTTCAGAGGCACGAAATGTCCTAGGATGAACCCCCGCCCCCACATTGCTGCAATTTGATCCATTATTGTGTTTTGATTAGGCATGTATACGGTTTGGGGCTTGCACTGATGTGGTACACGTTATGGAAATATTTTGAATAACATTTACGGTCCTTCCTATCTCGACTGTTTTTACTGTCTTTAAACTGAGAAAATTTGCCTCTCATCTTAAGTCTCATAACGTCTGTGAAACAGGGTCTCATTTTTTGAAAAATATGACCTTGCAGTCTCACTGAACAATGCTTATTACTATGAAGAATCCAAACAGAACATGTAATTTCACATTCTTTGACAGGTTTCCGTGACTCCACGGGGGAACAGGAAGGCAAGAGTTCACGTCTCATGTTTTTGTACTAATCTGCATGTAGTTGGTGGCTAGATTGATGATTGTGCGTTGCTTTTGTCGGAAAATGACAGCAGTCTACAAGAAGTGTAACATTTACAGCGCCATTTATACGCAGGTCCACCGTTACCACAAACGTTCTGTCCCGTTAGTGATCGTTCATGCATTGTCCAATGAAATCTTGATTCACCAGATTGTAGTTCTTCAGTGATCCAAAACCGCAACTTCAGAAAACTTGCCACGCATTTGTGCACATCTGCAGGGCTGCTCCTGTCTGTCCTCATTCCTCTTCTCCTTCTACTCTTTCATTTCTCTTATTCAACTAGCTGCGTAAATTATATTGTTGCCTCGTCTCTGTGTAATTACCGTAATGGCGGAGGTAGGATCTCCGGTTTTGTCTGCAGTCTCGTTCTTCTGTCTTCTTTCCCCCACCTATACCTTGTTCATGTGTCTGTTTCACCTTCGTGTCTCTGCAGCCCGATGAACGCGGTTTTCTTTGAGTTTCCTTTCCTCCACACCTCGGCTATTGTCCTGTGAACTCCGCGATTAGTGACAATAAACGGGTTTGGTCATGCCGCAAACACTGCGAGCACCCGCGGTTGGCATAATCCCAGTTCTCATGCGACTGTGCGTGAGCGTTTCTACGTCTCTCGTGCCACAGCTGCAGTTATGGCTATTTGGCTGCTTCGCGTACAACTGTCGTGCTGTATTGAATATGTAATTCATTCATTTGAAATAGTGGAACCTGGTTTGTTGTATGCGGCTGTGTGTTACCAAAATGTAATAATTGCTTGCCGCAACTACTGTGTCCATTTCAATCGCTCTTCTGTCGCACTGTTTCATTTGTATATAACTGAAGTGTTCGTAGGCTGACATAAGTGATTTCACTTCTGGAGACGTTTGAGTTTTTTGTAAGTCGCGGGTTTTAAGAAGTCTGCATAAAAGTCCCTCTTTTGTGTGCAGAGTGCCGTGCGTCCGGGCCTTCCGGCGATTCGCTGGTCTGGGACCTGAAAAGGGGCGAAATTATGATCTGTAAAGAGCTGGGCACCGACGGGTAACCGCCGAGGAGTGGATGGTTGAGGGGGTACCCTAGAATTACTGCCAACCTAGCGGCGTGAGGGTAATGACCAGGGATTACCCGGAAGCTGCAATGAGTGGCGGGAGGGGAAGTTGGGCATTCTTGTAGTGGAGCAGAGCGTCAGATGGCGCAAACTGAGGCTGCAGCAGCGGGGGGAGGGGGCGTCCGCGTGGAGGGGGGCGTGATCACAACGAATTTTGTGAATTTGTCCACATTCTGTTCAACTTACCTATCTTTACTTCACTTGATATCCTGCTGCTGATCCAAACCTCGCACAAAGTGTCAGGGATTATCATCAATGCTAATAGACTCAACCCTGTAAAATCATTAAAATTTATGCGTTGGTACTGTCATCGTTTGGCGTCGCCTTGCTCCAGTCTCTTTCCCATTCATAATCTTCTCACTACGACGAAATGGCTATCTCGCTTGATAATTCAGTTTATGGTTTCATATCTCTTCTTGCTATCTTCGCCGTGGGTTTGGTTTGCCGGCTTTTCCAGCGCAAGGCGGTTCTGATTTGCTGTGTTAGTTTTCTTGCTCAATACATTTATTACAGCGGGACTTCAGACAGTTACGTTTTCCGCCTTGTCGGCAGGCTTTATTGCCCTTTTTTTTCAGTCCCATCTTGTGTGGAGAGATGGTTATGATATTCGCCGAACTTGCCGTAGATCGTATTGCTCTCCATATGTGGGAGAATGCTGGTTCGAAATTTGACGAGGTCACCGACTAAACCGATGTTTTTCTAGTTTTTTAAGTCTTTCCTGAAATATTCCGGAGATTAACTGAGTAGCCCTTAATAGTTCGTCAGTTATCCTACCATTCGACAACATGTAGTCTGAGGTATTTACATGGTCCTTAAACCACAAACAGACGAGGAACTGCATAATATGTATTCTTCACATGTGTTTCAGTTTGTCAGTTTTGGCTTCAAATGCACACTCAGATTCGTTATATGTATTAAGTATTATATTAGAAGTTATGTGATACGGGAAACTGGATGTGGATTTTATAACAAAGTAAACCAACAGTATGTGCTGTGTTCCATTTATTTGCTATCGACTCAACATGTTTCGGCCCAAGTGGCCACCATCAAGGAACGCAACGAAAATGCTAGCAGCTTTCAAGACCATTCATTACATGTAAAAATTATAAAAGTAAATCCAGTGTTAAAGGTACGACTAGCATGTAGAATACAACAAAGCAAACATTAACAATGAAAGTATTACTCAGTTTCATAACTTAATTGTCCATTATCACTTCATGACGTCACCAATAGTCAATGGGAGGTAAGGAAAATATGTCCACCAGTACTAAGCGCACTGTTAGTAACTAGCGCTAGGGTTAGTGACTACAAAATTGAAAGCAGATGCGGAATTCAGTGAAGATTGCGTTTAGTCACTCAGGGTTGAGGGTGATTTTCTGCTGCCAGAATACCCAGTACTTCATTTTACCCCCCACGCAGCTCTGCCCCATGTTACCCTATATCATCGCCCCTAGTTTTGTTTAGCACAAATCCCTGATAACCCCCTGTCTATCTTTCTAATGTATTCAATTTGTTTTAAATATTTTCCATAATCCATGCATTAATCAGACTTGTAAATTGTATAAACAACCGACAAATGCACTTTAATATTATGATGTATTGTTATTTATCGTGTCTTCAACAACGTGATTCGGCCAGTAATCCGGCCATCTTCAGGGTGAATTTAAAAGAATACAATTTAACCGAAATTACGTTTTGTTTAGTATCATAGAGCGATTGTGACACATTTAACTGCAATTTTATTCGTGTATCATCACCCCGAAGATGGCCGGATGACATGCCGAAACACGTCGGTTAACATATAAATAAAATTACATCATAAAATTAAAGTGCATTTGTTGTTTGTTTATGCATTTTACATATCCAAATGTAGTTCACTTGTGCTGGTGACTTGCAGGATTTTATATCATAGCGTCTGCCATTCCACAGCATCTCTCTCATACGCCATGGTGATCAAAGTGACCGCACACTTCTGAAACAGACCAAGTATTCTACGAGGCCATAGCTCATCGGCCCCTATAAAACAGCTGGACTGCAGCAAAGCAGCCGCGTTATTACATTGGCTGCACCGGTCGAGCTATCCATTTTCTCAGAGTCTGGTCGTGACGTGAGGCAGGCTCTTTACTATCCTTATCGACCTGGGGGCGATGAGTTACAATGCAGTTAACACACTTTACGTTGTCAGGATTTAGTGGAAATGCCTCTTGTACGTAACAAAGATCCTTCTTCGAAAGGCACTCTCCAGAGTGTCGCGTTGAGCTAGTTTTTGGGACAATCGCTTGCGATTTTAGCCCTTTAGAGGGCGGTGTTTGCGACGATCGCCGTCCGCATTAGTAAGAATGTAAACTGACGCGTACCCACAGCGTGTAGTCCTTTGCACTTTATTTAGATGGGAGACATGTACAGTAGATGTACAGTAGATGTACAGTAGAACTCCACTTCTTCGGCTTCACTTGGACGACGAGCCATCCGGATATGCAGAAATCTGGAAAATTGGATTTATCTTTGAAAATATGCTACATTGGCAGTTTGAAGTGGCAGACGTTTCTACAGACGGCTGTTTTAGGCTGCGTATTTATTTACGTTCAAATAAAACATTAATACATAATTCCTTACAGTTTTTGACAAATGGGGAAAACTGTAAGCCATAAAAAGATGCAGTACAATTACAGTACGAAAATGTTTACCCGAAGGGCCAAGCCGATCTGGATAATTGGCGATATTGGCGATCTGGATAATCAGCGCCCGGATAAGTGGAGTTTTACTGTTGTTTGTTGCTCTTGGCGAGTGGATGCATCCCTCGCGGACGGTGGTTACCGGTGACTAACAAGTGACAGCTATAAGCTCGGTGAGGGTTAGCTAACACAATGACACAACATAACAAGTCAATTGCGAAATAATTTTTTGTGGGAAGGAACATAAGGCGCCACTTTACTACTTAGGTTCGTCGTGTGCGGCGTGCCTTTGCCGTGTCCAAATTATTTAATCGACGGCATTTGTTCACGAACTGATAACTTCGTAATTTAATAGTGTTACTCCCATTAGCACGCGCGTTCGTTTAACGCCTGAGGATCGTAAATTTGTGAGGCACTTTGACCGCAGAACTTACTAACAACAAACTGAACGTGCGTTTGCCAACGAAATTATCTGTCTAGTCCGTAATCACGCGCATGCGCACTTACGCCCCTTTGAAGCTCCGTGAACTTAAGGAACCATGCAGGACGCTGGACGGGGTTGTTTGCTGTCGCATGCTTCCCGCAGTGCAGCACGCAACTTCACGATTTTGATGAATAGCATGGCGTTGTGTTGTGTAGGGAACTGCTGGCTAACAAGAACGCCGTCAAATACAGTTGTATTTATTGTAAAACAATGTTGTATTTACAACACGCTGTTAATACCTTCGTTATAATATTATTGTGTATTCTTGCGGAGGCGGAGTAGCGTGGTCGGCCTAATGACTGGGCTAGGCGGCTGGACGGTTTGGGGTTCGAATCTTGATACGGGCAAGATATTTTTCAGTTTTCTAAAACGTCTGGGGCCCACCCAGCCCCTATTGAGAGGGCTGCTTCGCTGGAGGAAAGCAGACGGGGCATGATGTTAAGCACTCATGTCCATTGTTGTATTCCCCTTGGCTCTGGAGCTTTGGGTTCGAATCCTTCGTAAGGCGATGGTTGGAAGGTCTAGAGAGAACTGTGCTAAACACAATATTTATTAACAAGTGAATGAATAGAAAGTCGAACACTGGACTAAAGAACTCCGGCTGCCTAAGCTAGGACAGCACCTGTTTGTAATGGTCGGGGGTTCTGCACGAACTGGCCCTTATACAGGTGTACAGTGACGGCGGTCCGTGTGTTAGTTTGCTGTCACATGCGTATATACATATACATATAGATGAGTAAACACACGCAGACCGCAGAATATTCCACTCACCGCTGGACAAACAGCCAGTTAGTCACTCTCGGTATTCTGTCCATATCGTGTGACTTATAGGTTTGTGTTCTTAGCCATGTTCGCCATGGTTCAAACTAGCTTCAGTAACGATACCAAAATAGCTGTAGGATGCATACCAAGTTACAACATGTGCAGGCACTATCGTGTTTACAAAGTATAACTTGTTCCGGCATGCACCATTGCTTTTATCTTAGTTAATTACATTTTATTATTTCTCTAATGAACATATCTAAAAAAAATATAGATACATACAGTAATGCGTTTGCTTTTATATAACACCGCCTAGCGCCGATGTTAAAATTGTGTGGAGATATAACTCTTCCCTTTTTTAACGCTGTTTATACCGTGCAGTGTGATACAACTGTCACAGCTAAAACCAACTAACTGCACTGTTGTTATAGTTTAATTTCACAAAAGCCCTCGGTCCATCATCAGGCACTCAGTTGTATAATACAAGCATTAACGTATAATGTTATGTTGAAGTATATATGACAGTAGGGTGAATCATCGGTGGGTATTATACGAGACTTATTCAGAAAGTAAGTGCCATTTCGCTGTTAAAAAAATCTAGTAAGGTTTCATATAAAATTTTATTGTTATCAGAATCTATATTCTTCAAACTATTTTTCCACATATTCGCCGCCATTATTGAGGCACTTATCGTAGCGGGGCACAAGTTTTTGTGTACCCTCCTCATAGAATGCGGCCGCCTGCGATCCACATGACTACTGACAGTGTCATAGAGTAG
>Ga0123357_10002977_pt1 | contig 19167 bp, 13 predicted proteins | sample TergutEmb28metaG_FD_89873 | JGI IMG/M metagenome (GOLD analysis project Ga0123357, IMG submission 89873) | Embiratermes neotenicus P4 segment gut microbial communities from Petit-Saut dam, French Guiana - Emb289 P4 | ecosystem: Host-associated > Arthropoda: Insects > Digestive system > Gut ...
TATAGTAATACCAACTTCATTTGTATCCACGTTCTCTCACAGTTGTAAACATTTTGGGATCCCAAAAATGTGCACTTTTACTTGATGTACCTTAAATATGGTTCAAGAAATTGGCCTGATGATGACTCTATGAGTTGAAACATGTTGCCATATTTATGACTGACAATAAAATTAGTTGTGTTTTGACTGAACCAAATCTTAAAATATTTAGTGAAAACACATCAGGAAGGCTCCAATTAAAAAAAAAATATATATTGCCTCAAAGTATACCAGGGGTGCTGATAAATCCTTATCCCGACCCTGGAAGGAAACAAGCTACAGCGACGAAGACTTACAGCACTATACCAGACTTACGGCGCACAAATAACGGGAATATATTCCTGTTGTTTTTATGTCATAAGTCTGGTATAGTGCTGTAAGTCTTGGTTGCTGTAGCTTGTTTCCTTCCAGGGTCGGGCTAAGGACTTATCAGCACCCCTGGTATGGTAAAGCATTCTTCTTGGACTGCTTGATCCTTGAAGATGGAGGCACTACAATCCTTTGAAACATAAAAAATCATTCATGCAGCAACACAGCATAACATCCTAGATTACCTGAATCCTCAGCAGCACTGTTGTGAGAACCTCCAATCTCAAATGTAATGAAGTTCCATATAATTATGATACACAAAAACTCATGTGTAATTCAACATTCCACACAAACCTTACTCAACAGACCACTGCATGCAAAAGTGTAATTCAACCGAAACCATACTGGTATATTCTTGACCTTACTATACATTATTTAAATATGCCTGTTCATTCAGCTATGTTACGTAACAAAATTACTACTGTTAAATTAAATAATTATTTCATCAGTACTGTTTATATAAATATTTGTTAGAATAAATATTTTAACTTGACACTTAAGATAACAGATTGGTCACATCTTGCCTAGGAACTGACTTTTAAAACACGTTATTGAATGAAAGGCAGGAGTGATAGGAAGACAAGGAAGAAGAGGGATGCAGCTAAACAATCCTGGTGATTCAAAGCAGAAGTGCCAGCTTGCACTGTGTGAAGAACTTCCTATGGCCCTGTCATAAGACAGACTATAGAATGAAGGAAATTTAAAGATATCTCAATTAAAGTTTTACCTTACAACACTTACAGATATCTGCCAACTATAGCCCTCTATGGTGGGCTCTCACTGACACACACCACATTTATATCTAAATAAGAAAAACTTTATTACATAAGAAATCTTTCATAAAAAAACTGAAGCGTTTCCACATCAAGAATATTAGGGAGTGAATGCTTATTTACTAATTTGATTCTGATAATTTCACAGTAAAAATTTTGAATGTTAAATGTTACATCAAATCATTTACTTTTAGGTCATTAAGAAATGATGAGACGCACCCCAAATGCTCTGTTACTCAACCCAATGGCACTGTGAATACACAAAACTAATGATGACAAAGATTATTATGTCACATGTTCCACTGGAAAATGGTAACAGCAACAGAGTTCACATAATCAACATTATACAACAGAATTAGTTCCTTGATGTTAATTATCTAAAAACGAATATTTGTACTGTCACCATTTCCGCAACGTCTTCAGGTTTGTCATCCTGCACACCTACACTCTCACAACCTACTCTATTACATTTTACTACAGTGCTGTCAGAGGGGCATTATAAACTACCAAATATTTGATTCAACACACACATCATCCTACTCTTCACTATGACAGGCCACCAGCTGCAACAAATTTCAACTCATTTTTTTTTTATAATACAATAGAAACTGAAACTGTGAATGAATAACAGATATAAGGAACCAAAATAGGAGCATTGTCTGTGAACAGAGAACTTATTACTGGTATGTCTAAAATGTTCAACTTTCAACAGTGGAATGTACAGATGATACGAAATGTCCTACTTTGAAATCTCAAGAACATTTCTGCATGAAAGCAATTTTCCCCCAGGAGTTCGAAGAGAATATAAAAAGTCGGCAAATGTACGTACACAAGAGTAGTGAAACCTACATTTTAAAAATTCCTTCTTCTAAATGTTCAACCGTGTAGTGTAAAGTTACAAAATCATACTTCTGGACAACTGTTGACTACTGTAGTCATGCATTTGTAAAAATTTTTTTGTTAACTGCTGATAATATTTTAAAATTAAAAACGTACCTTACATTGTACATGATGATTATCAAACTAGCACAGTATTAATTAACTCTTAACCATATTTACTAAATGTTATAGAACTGTATGTAAGAAATCATAACACTGTTCTAATATGCCACAGAATGAATCCTAAAATAATACTATTGTTCACCCTAAAAAAAAGTTACAGACAATATTCAGTAAATTTCTGTGACATGAAACTCTAAATCCACTGCAGTCTTGATGTTCAGAACTTTGACCTCTCATGACTGGTTCCAACAAATATGGATAAGATCATGTAGCTTGTGAGTTGGCTTCCCCCATTTTCCTGCAACATCAGTCTTAACTCAGTCAAGCTCAGTCGTTCAGTACACAGCTTTTTGTGCCTCAAAACTCTGATGTGTAAGTACTGTTCTGTATTATTAAAAGTTTTCATACCTTCTATGCTCTTTGAGGTTACATTATGTTTTAATTCCAGTTATTTCAGAAACATCTTGGAAACAAACAGGCATTTTACACTGAAAATGGATTTTGATGTTCTTGATGGTTTCATCAGTCCCAAATAATCATGTACACTGAGATTCTACCGTCCATGATCTAAATGTTTAAATTCTGTAGAAGGCCTACCTACAAAGGTTCCAACATTCAAATGACACGTATCTTATAGCAACTCAAATCCAAATGATCTTCTGTGGATGTATCTTCACATCAAAGTATCACATTTACAAGAACACTAATTACAGTTCTAAACAAACCAAATGGAAATGTAGCCTATTAAGGTACTTTAAACACACTGAAATATGAACTACTAATGGCAGAGTTTTCCAGTTATCACTGTGTGTTAATTTTAATCAATAAGTAATCTCTGCCTGTACTGTCAAAGCCTTCTTCTCTTACACTATTGCATGTACACGCATGTGCATACGTAAATACCAAACAGCCCACCCATCACATCTGAAGAGTAACTTGACTTATGAAACAACTACTGCAAAACATTTTGTGGTGCAGGTTCTGACAACACTTTAATTTCATCCCTTCGTCTCGCGATACAGTTATGAGGGTTACCCTCTAGCACAACAGAACCACTGTCTGACCCAGATGATTCTGACAAAGTCACATCATCCCACTCTTCTTCTTCATATCCCAAATCTTCCACAACTGGTTCCACATGTTCCAAATGAAGAAACAATGAGATGTGATTACTTAATGATATTCCTTCTCTGCCAACAGAAAAATTTTACAAAAACATTATCAATAAATCACTTAGTGTTGGTTAATGACTGTTATTAACTGTAAAAGTTATTATGCCTAAGAAGGACCAGTTAACCCACAAGCATTCAAGTCCTGAGGAACATGCTGCTGCATTACTGGGCTAGTAGTTCCTTATGTCTTGAACACATGCAGTGCTTTCCAAGCATTAGGTCAAGCAACTATTCTTCTTGAACAGCTTGACCTCACTGATAAAGGGACTACAGTCCTTCAAAGGGCTGGCAACTGCTCACCAATAACACAGCATCACATCCCAGAAGGCTTCAATCTTAAGCAATATTGATGCCAGAACCTTAAAACTTACACAGCCATGGTCTCTTTACAATTAATGATTTCTGAACTTTGTCCACCACATGATATTCCAAACAAAACACAATGTTTCAGAGAATGGACTAAGAGACAGTTGTTTAGATAGATCCATAAGAAAGGGGTATTAATCAGTTCTTTGTAACAGACCCAACTGAAAAGGTGCCACCCATGATGCCTAACAGATGTAGATTCCAGAATATGAATGCTGCACAAAATATAAAGTCCAAACCCCAGTAATCCTAAACATAACTGAGTTCTGTCACAAGCCATTCAGAATGACAACCAATTCCATGCAAATATCTAAATACCACTCACCTGTATTCCATTGGTTTTGTCATAACAGGTGTTGAGTTGCCTGATGTAAGCACAAAGCTGAGGCCTTGTGTTCCCACTGCTTGAACTCCTACAATGTTACTAAGTGACAAAACCCGTGTGTTTGATTCTGGTACTCGGCAGCACAGCCGGTCGTACCAATTGCTCCTAGTTAAGGTCACCTGGTCCTGATATCGATCCAACACACAGTCCTTACAAAGAATTACATCACTTAGTAAATGAAAAGAATTTTTTGAATAGAAGCTGAACATCGTACAATATGGTGGAGAACAAAGCAATTTCACTTGTAAGCAGCAATGTTTCAGCAGAGTAACTTAGGGTGACATTCTACTGCCAGATAATAAAGCAAGGCAACAAATAAACTTTAAAAACATACACTGCATTTTACACTTTTCAACAGAGAACACAGCCTCTTTGCCCAAGGGTAAAGCAGCAGGGGCATTAAGGCATTCACTCACCACCAAATAACACTCAGGTTAAAAATGAGTGGAGATATACTGTACTTCTGCTCCCACTAAATGCCTTCATGGCATCAACAAAGCACACTTATGGCTTATTATAACAAACTAAAGAGCAGTTAGTTTCACTTACACTTCTGCATCATCCTCCCAATAATTTTGACTGCCCACTTTCTGGTTTGTCTAATCAAAGTTATCAATTTCAGGCTTACCTTAAGCAAATTTTACCTGCCATGCTATCCGAGGGAAAGGATCAGCTGTCATTGGCCTGTCACGGCAGAGGGCCAAGTTAAAACCCAGGCCATTCAACGTGGAATCTCCGATGGTCAAAGTGGCAATGGGACAGGTTTTTCTCCAAGTACTTTGGTTTTCTTCTCTCAGTATCATTCAACCAATGCTACATATTCATTCATGCATTCATTCATACACTTAACACTGTTATGACGTCTAATTTAATTTGTATGACTGACAAACCTTACTTATCATACATTCTGCATACATTACACCTCCTGTCTGCTTGTCATCTGCAGGCTGCAACATCATTAAGGTGTAACAGATATAACCTGAGCTAGAGTACATGATAGCATTCATTCTGTAAAGTATGTGTAATTTACTGCACTGTACATTGGCTGTGCAGATTATAATTCTAATTATCTGTTAAAAGTAAAGTGAAATCAAGTTGGCCCTGCACATGCTTGAAGGTATATGTAGGAATATAGATATAGCTCCTCTCAATCTTAATTTCAGCACTGCATGAATGGTCATCCTCATGCCTTGGCCAGAGTGCCCACAGTACCCAATAAACTGGAGGCCAGATACAAGGTGAGACCCAAAATATTTCCGGAATTTGAATCCTCTGTAAATGAGACGTAGTTCAGGGGTTCCATCACTAGGTACCGTGAGCCTACGATATTTTGAACTAGCCTGCCAAGCGCCACTGTGCCGTGCTTCATGTAATTTTTTTTAAGTGTTTGCATGTGTATTTGGCGATGTTTTTAAAAATTGAAATGGCTGATACCTTAAAGAATGAGTATGTGTGAAATTTCGTTTCCTTTGGGAAAAAATGCAGCTAAAACTGCCACAATGCTCCAGAAAACCTTTAAGGATGCAGACATGGGTAAAACACAAGTGTATGTGTGGTTTAATCGTTTCAAAAGAAGTGTTGTGGCCGCCCTTCTATGAGCAGAAACGACAGGAATGTTGCAAAAGTTCGCCAGACTGTCCTTGCAGATAGTCACTGGACCATTGACAAAATTTCCTAAATAAATGGTGTGTCATGGAGTTCATGCCAACACATTTTAATGGAAGATTTGATTATGAAACAGGCTGCTGCAAAATTCATGCTGCGTCAGCTCACAGAGGAGCAAAAAGCAAGCGTGTGAATGTTTGCCATGATTTGTAGGAAGAGCTCAAAAATGACCCTCAGTTTCTCCCCAAAAGTTGTAACAGGTTATGAGAGTTGGTGTTATGGCTACAACCCTGAGACAAAGTAGCAGTCAAGTCAGTGGAAGTCACCAAATTTGCCCAGCCCAAAAAGAGCATGGCAAGTTCACTCAAGTGTTGAGACAAAGTTGATTTCTTTTTTAGGTGTTGAAAGGATAGTGCACAGGGAGTTTGTTCCTCCATGAAAAACAGTAAATCAGCAGTTTTACCTGAATGTGTTGAATTGACTGCATCGAGAGCCTGTGATGAAAACGTCCAGGAAAGTGGCTGAGTGGGGATTGGTTCTTATACCATGACAATGCCCCCGCCCACATAGCCTTGATCGCCAAGGAGTTTTTAGCCAAAAACGAAATGGTGGTTGTATCCCACCCCCTATACTTGCCCGAACACGCTCCTTATGACTTTTTTTTTGTACCCACAGATGAAGCATGATTTGAAATGGAGGTGTTTTCCTGACATTGCAGAGGTTCAGTGAGAATCACTGGCGGCCCTTGACAGCATTTCCATTGAAGATTTTAGACAATGTTTCCAGCAATGAGAGCAGTGCTAGGATCGCACCACCCACTCAGAGGGAGTACTGGAAAGGTACTAAAGTTTCAACCTTATACGAATATTTTAAATAAATTTTTGGTAACAATTCCAGAAATTTTTAGGTCCCTCCTTTTAGACTACATAGCCAGCCTGGACAATCTGGTGATAACAGAAGTCTCTTTACCCTGCCAGTAATTGAACCACAATTCCTCAGTTGTCCAGCCCATGGACTAGCCACTAAACAGACTCATTATTTGGGCTCAGATTCAATGTTACATAAAAAAAAATAAAATTTTTGTCCACAGTTAAGTAAAGTAGATAGCCCTCTGCTTGTCATGATGGTATATAGTGGGAACAGGGGTATAGCTCCACTCATTCTGGATCTCAGCACCAGATGGGGAGACGTGGTGAGCTTGATGCCCCAGCCCATTACAGCCTAAGACAGAACCCCAAGTACCCAGGTCCCTACCTTGCTAAGCAGCAGAAATAAAAATTATACAGCCTGTACAGACATAAGAATACTGTCAGCTGTGATAAAGCAAAGACCAAGAAAGTATACAGCAGGAGAATGTCATTAACATATTTGCTGATGGATGTAAGAAACTGCACATGAAATGGAAAATCAACTCACCTCCCAGTCATCCATACAAAGCAATCCCAAAAGAAGGCACACAAATACAGACAATGTTTTTGCTATCACAGAATCTGTAAGAGAAAACCAGGACGTATTAACTATCAGTGTGCAAGAGAAATAAACAGAAAATCTTTCAGAGCTGAATTTAAAATCCTGAGTAAAGGATACACTGAAACTATTGGTGTAATTATTTTATGGGTTTAATGGGAATAAAGCCACCATCATTTCAAAACATAAAATTTTCCATTCTTTTACTGCAGCACATTTTTATCACTGATAAACATGACTGAAGATCTGAACTCATGCCAAAATGGAAAAATGCATAAATATGCTCAGGGATGATGCTGAAAAATTACGCTGCAGTGGCGTAAATGACTGCACTTATCATTGCAGTAGCATTTCTTTTACCTTTTATGACCAAGGCATCCCTTCTATGTGATTCAGCCACTGTCACCATAACAAAATTTTCTGTATGCATCATACAGAAAATTTTGTTATGGTGACAGTGGCTCAATCACATAGAAGGGATGCCTTGGTCATAAAAGGTAAAAGAAATGCTACTGCAATGATAAGCGCAGTCATTTACGCCACTGCAGCATAATTTTTCAGCATCATTCCTGAGCACATTTATGCATTTTTCCATTTTGGCATGAGTTCAGAAATTCTGTCATGGTAGAAATGAGGCTCTTGCATTTGAAACCATTCATAAAACACCATTGCCACTTTGTTATTATTGTTGACTAGGCAACCACTCAAGCATTGCTTCTGTGTTGATGCCATTCTAGTGAGGAGGTGAAAGTATCTTTTTGTGAAAAGTTACAGTTGCACCAGTGTGCCTGGGATTATGCTTAAATAATCATACTGACTGAAATAAAGAAGATACATTTAACATAACAACTTTACACTGAACTTCCATCTCCTACAGAACAGTACTTATTGAATGTCCTACTAATTAAACAAATATTTGTTGGAAACCTGCTAATAAAAATATAACCCATGCTGAATATGTGTTTGTAGCCTCAGTTATCCAGCATGCAATATGCAAGCACCATATTGTCATCTGTGGGCTGTCCAGCTCTACAACATTCTTCCACATTATCTCACAAACGGCACCATTTTCAAAAGCAAGTTACTAAACATACAATATGTTTCGATTTGTTCTGAAACTTTTGTTTTAAACATTTCTCATCCTAAGAAAAAATGAGGGAGATATGATAAAAAATGTACATTGGTCTTCATGTAAAGTACCCATTATTCTTGTCAGAATTTAATGAAACTTGAGTTTTCTTGACAGACTTTCGAAAAACACTCAAATATCAAACTTCATGAAAATCCATTGAGTGGGAGGCAGTTTGTTCCATGCAGATGGACAGATAGACATGAAGAAGCTAACAGTTGCTTTTTGCAATTTTAGCAAATGCGCTTAAAAAACTGGGTTCATGAATGCAGTATGCCGTACATATCTCCTTTCAACTACTGGGCATTATGTGTATCCTCTTCCAAGAAGTGAATCAGATAACCTATTTCCATTAAATTTGGTATGCATGTTGCAAAACTGCTATCACAGCCTTGTACTTTTAAATTTCCTTCAATTACTATTAACAATATGCTGAACAGACAAAGGTGCATTAATTTGATTCATGATAGCAACAAGGGCTGGGCTCTTGTAAACACAGCACTGAACCTTCATGTTCTATATAATGTGGGGAATTTCTTGACTGGGCGAGGAACTATCAGCTTCTCAAGAACTCTGCCACATGGAGTTATTCAATCAATCAATCAATCAATCAATCAATCAATTTGTCAGTCACTCAGTCAGTAATTTGGATACACAAATTTATTGGACAAATGCAAAATTAAACACCACCACTTAAAACACTGGTGACCTGAAGTGATGCTTTTACTGACTCCACCTGGGTACCCCATTTATAAGCATGTTCAGCCTGAAAATGCACTGTTCCTTACACTAACACTCGAAAGAGAGGACAATAGGAAGACAGAGCACATTCCGTACACATCTATAGAACTCATATTGAAAGCCTCACTACTACATTGTTCTAAAGAGCACCTACAGATGGCACCAGCGATCTAGAAAACTAACAAGCAAAAGTCTCAATTAACATAGCCAATGAACTAGGGATGGCTGTCAAACTACACCAATTACATAACCCACTGACAGTGTACAAATAACGGACTCTAAATGGTATAGTGAATTAGGTCTTAGAAAAATACGCAACCATTTTAATATCTTAATGTGGTGCTCCATTAATATACAACTCCAATTCTTCACCTACCTATGTTACCACACACATTTTACCCATATGCTTCCAACAGTACTATAGTGGAGCACAGCCAACTGCACGTCTGTTGCTAAGGTAAGCCCCAGTGATATTAGGTGAGTCCCATAGCAGTTAGAGAGCAGCAAAATGTGATTAGGCAGGCATACACACTCAGTGACTAGTTAAGACAAGCTGAACACACACACTGTGTAGTAAGGCAGGCAATAGCATCAATGTTGTTGTGCCTTCAAGCACAAATTGTGCACCAAAACAATGCCAAAGTGGAATGTGAAGGACACTGACATTATATGGATGTGTATGAAATCACATAATGCAACAGAACATTCATGATGGTTAGACAAATTAAAATTTAACAAGGCAACAGCTTTGAAAAACCAATAAAACAACTTCAATAACATGGTCCAGTGATAATTCTTCCGAATTTCAAAGTGAAAATCGAAAGTACAAAAAATATTTACTGACAACAGCTTGGACAAAGAGCCAAAAGAAAGAGGATCAGGAGCAGCAAGGTGTAGAAACCGAATTAAACAGGGTTCATTAAACCTGAGCTTTTGTTTGTGAATTCATATCTATGAAAGATTTATGGTCAAATCCAGCATCAGTTTTACAAGATACCCAGTTTCAGTTATTGCACTGTTTTATTTTTGCCAGTACTGCCACCCTGCTGAGTGCTGAGTCTTACTCTACTACATGACTTGTTTGAGGCCTATGAGGGTGGAAGTAACACAAGACTAGAGAAAACTGCATCATGAAGAGCTTCATAATTCATACCACTCAACAAATATTACTCTGGTGATCAAATCAAGGAGGACAAGACACTAGGCCCACGTGACAGAAAAGAGAAATGTATATGGGGTTTTGCTGGAGAAACCTCAGAGACCACATGGAAGAATTATGCATTAATGGGAGGATAATATCAGACTGAATCTTAAAGATGTAAGATGGGACAGTGCTGACTGGGTTCATGTGGCTCAGGATAAGTGTAAGTGGCATGCTCTTGTGAACACAGTAATATACATTCAGGTTCCACAAACTGGAAATGTCTAGACTAGCCAAGGAACTATACTCTCCTCAAGAAGGACTCCTCAGAGTTAGTTCAGATGTTCTGTGAAAGTGTCTACTATGTAAGGCAGCAATGCATAGATTTTCCAAAAATCTAGTAGCCACCACAAAGTTCTAGGCACCAGAAAGGCTACATGCAGCACCAAAAAATACAAGGTGCCACCATACAAAACTAAAGTCACCACAGAGACCAGGCACGCACCCTGATGTATGGGATGCTCTGATGATCAAGTCTACACACAGCCCCTTGCACCATCAACACATGCCACTAGCAATCTGGTAACTGCATAGACTGAGATCCAATAAGTCTTACTGGTGTTTCTCGGAAGCTTTACAGCTAGCAACATCACACTCAAGATATGGCTGCATTGGTGATGACATGTGCTTCACTGTTTTAGTAATGACCAAACAGAAAGAGAATGGGAAGATGTGGATTGGATTAATGTGGTTCAGAATTAAGTCAGCTGGTGGGTAATAAACTTTCATATTCCATCAAAAGTGAGGAATTTATTGGCTAAGTGAAGAAACACTCTGCTCTATTCAGCCAGTTAGTTACCTTCAGTACAAAACCATGCCAAAATCCAATCAGTAATCACCTACGCTGTATGAATTTTAATTTTTATTGTCATTAGGATAAAGCGCTAATAATTAATATCTTCCATATTTATGACACTGGTGGCTACTAATACACATCTCTCAACACTGCATGAGTTATTTCAAATTTCACTGAGTCTGGGAGCCTGTGTGTTTCGGTCAGCATAGCAACTGGACAAATCGAGTACTGGGGATAAATTCTTAGAGGTAGCAGAGTTCTCTTTGCCATCATGTCCAGACAGCTCTATGGCCCACCCTTTGCCTGGGGTTAAAGCAAATGGGGCATGAAAATGACCAGTCATGTCTACCTAATGCTATAGGTTAAGAAAGAACAGAACCAACTTCCCCTCCTCCAAGTGTCCTCATGGCATGTTTAATTATACAAAAACAGGGACAGCTTTACCCCTGCTTTTATACCTTAATACAATGTAAATGACACCAAAAAATTACCTGCAATACAGACAGCAGCTCCCAGTCCAAGTACCAGAAGACCTGAAAAAGGTAAAAGTTCAACACTAGATTATTGTACAGCTGGAATTTTTACATCAGTGTAAATCTAAAATCCAAAAATATCTAGGATTTCATAAAAGGTTGGAGACTGGACAACAAACTGTACACCATCTCTACACAGCCACTAATGCCAACTTAAAATATTAACACTAGACACAAATATAACACACTGATGACCACAATTTTACATTAATAAAAAGAAAACCACAGTGTACATATTCATACATATGTACACACACACACACACAAACATACATACATATATACATACACATACATACATACACACATACATATATATATATATATACACATACATACATATATACATACACACATACATACATTCATACACGCATACATACACCTTGTGAATGTGACTGAAAGAAGCAGAAACTTGAGAAAAGATCTGAAGAAAGAAATTCTGGAAGTGGTGAGTTGTCTCAGGCATTATTTTGCTCAAGTACAAACAAACCTAGAAGTTAAGACAGCAGCACACAAAGATCTAGAATCGGAGGTTAAAGCATGTAAAGAATAAATACAGTGGCTGCGAAACAACACAGGTAGCCGTACGCGACCAGTGGCGTCATCTCTGGACAGAATGCAGAGGGAGATAAACAGTGAGCGACAGGTGCCGGCTCCTTTCGGCAGTGACAGGAAACTATATTCAGAAGCAGTGTGCTCAGAAGAAAAACGTGAAAAACACTACAAACTAATGATCACATCCAGAACTGACCACTAAGTAGATGCTATCAAAACATTATAAAGACAAGTGTTAAACCTACAAGCATGAAAGCAGGAATCTGCGCCTTAAAGTCCCTACGGGATGGCAGAGCTCTAATGGAAACAGAGTAAAGAGGAAATAGACCTGCTTTACGCGGACATCAACGAGAAATGCAGTCAACTGCTAGAAGTAAATGTTCAGAAACCCAGGAACGCTATATTGGTGTTTTATAACATACCGGAAGTCGCTATTGAAAACGCAGAAGAGATAACAACAACCCAGAACTTACCCCAAATGCAGAGGAAGTAAAGCCAAAATTTGTATACAGAGGGAAAAGAAACACTAAAAACCTTGTAATTGAAGAGGACCCTCAAACACGACAAAAGATATTTAACACTAAACTGAAAATAGGTTGGCATATTTGCAACACGAAATATTACATCGTGGTCAATAGATGTTTTAAATGCAGCAGGTACAATCACAGAGCCAGCGACTGTAGAGGCGAGGAAACCTGCCCACTCTGTATGGGTGGTCATACAATTAAAGTCTGCTCAGCGTCACCAAGCAACTACAAATGCGTTAACTGTGTCAATTTCAACAAATACAATGGTAACGCATAGGTGAATGAGTATCACTCCACCCTGGACAAGACCTGCCCCAGCCTACAAGCTGTAATTCAGAAATACAAACTAAACACAGAATACTAACATGGCTACAACAGGGACCAAATTTCTACAGAAAGCAAGTGATACATTACTAAGATGCATCCAGATTAACTTGAAACATTCAAAAACAGCAACCGACAACTTCAATCAACTCACGAAAGAAACAGACATAGACAAAGCGTTCATACAAGAACCGTATATTTACCAAAATCAAGTAACAGGGATTTCTAGACACTACAAGGTATTTACCTGCGGAAATGGGAGAAAGCGGGCTGATGTAGTGGTTGTCAATAAAATGATGAACGCACTCCTGGTTGGCCAGCTATCGGAAGAAGATACTGTTGTGGCTGAGTTAACCCAAGGCAACTTGAAACTCATAGCAACAAGCATATATTTAGACGCTGGAAATGAAATCTCAATGGACTTAAATAAAATAGAAAACATACTGCGGTTTGCCACAGGGACAGGACTACTTGTGGCTATGGACAGCAAAGCAAGGTAAAAAATATGGCACGATGTGTTGACCAATAGACGAGGAAGACTATTGGAAGAGTTCCTAATAAGTAACCGGCTAAATATCGTCAACGAAGACCGCCAACTTACGACGTCTGAGTCAAACAGGGGCTCCAGCAACGTAGACTTAACAGTAGTCGATAGTACAATCGCGACTTTAATTAATAACTGGCAGTGCAACGAACACGAAAGTTTTTCAGACCACTGGCACAGTACTTTCCGCATTGAGAAACGCAAGGCTATAACCAATGATTACAACTACCATGGTGTAAAACACATAACTAGTGAGGAAGGATTCAAATGGTTTGAAGACAGCTTTATCAAAGAAACTAAAACCACTTCAAAATTAGGGAAACACTGGGAGAACATTTGCTTTGTTTCCGGTCATACCCGTAAACCCAGCATTCGTCACCAGTGATTACCGAGGACATGAAGTTAGGATCGTTATGGGCTCGATCACGGAGGTCAGTGCAAACTGACACGCGATCATCCTTCTGTTCCGCCGTTAGGAGACGGGGCACAAATTTCGCTGTCACACGTCTCATTCGCAAATCTTCAGTTAGAATTTTCTGGCACGTACCCAATGCTATTCTGACTTCCTCTGCAACCTCTCTGATAGTCAGACGTCGGTCAGCACGACTGGTTTCTCGCACACGTGCCACGGTCTCCTCGGTGTGGGAGGTGGAAGGTCTGCCTGGGCGGGGGTAGTCTTCAAAGTATCGGCGTCCACTTTTGAAACGGGAATACCACTCAAATGTCTTCGATCGACTTAGGCAGGACTCTCCGAAAGCTGCTTGCAGCATTTCGTACGTTTCAGCACCAGTTTTCCCCAGATGGAAACAGAAATCAATGCACACACACTGCTGCACTTTCTCCTCCATCGTGAAATGTGACGCACACTGTTGTAGACGTTCACCCACCGGCCTCCACAGAGCAAAATGCGGGGAGATACCGACCTCCGGTTTTGCATATACACTTGTACAGAGTTGCCGGTTGTCCCACTCTGTTGCCATTTCGCTAAGTATTATAGTTTCCCAGAAAAAATCAGCCCCGGAATTAAATGATCAGCCCACGTACACAAACAGAAAAAATTAAAACACCAAATGAAACACAAACTCCTTGACAGATGCTCAAATAATCAGGCATAACAAATGGCAATAGTTAAAGCACTACAGGCAATAGAGACAATAAAAATAAACAAAAACATACCAAGAACAATAATAATACACACAGACAGCAGGATAACCCTGGACTCCCTCAAAAACAAGAAAAATCAAAATCATCTCATAGAAGAAATGAGAAAGAAGACCACCACACTGGAGAAAGAAAACTGAATCACAGAATACACTTCGATAAAGGCACACACAGGACACCATGGAAATGAGCTTGCTGATAAACTTGCTAAGGAGGCCACCAGAAATAGTAACATATGCTACAACAAAATCCCAAAAAGCGAAATAGAGCATCAAGAAAGACAGAAAAGCATAGAAAAGTGGCAACAACAATGGGACCACGCTACTAAAGGATTTGCAACCAAATCATTTTTCCCGAATATTAAGGACAGGCTGCAAACAAAAATCAACTTAACGCCTAACTTCACGGCAATGATAACAGCCCACGTAAAGAAAAGATCATACCTACATTGATTCAAGATTATAGAGTATCCAGAATGCCCGTGCGAAAACGGAAAGCAAACAGTGCATCATCTACTGTATCAATGCAGCAAACTAAACAACGAAAGAGAAAAACTAATAGCCTATATCTCAAAAGAAGACAACTGGCCAGTAAAGAAAAATGAGTTAGTGAACAAATACTTAAAACAGTTTACCAGTTTTACAAACTCCAATGACTACAGAAAAGTGTAAACGAACAATCAGTGTATAAACAGTAAACAAATCCGAAAAATTTAAATAATGTATATATAACATAAAGTTCTCCACAAGCGTGTAGTATTACAGGATGTAATGGAGCATGCTATAAAATATATAATAGAAACACACACACGCACACACCACACACACACACACATATATATATATATATACACACACACACACACATACATACATACATACACACATAATCATTTCGTAGGTTCACAAATTGTGTTATACAACAGTCGGACATGAAACTTGTCAGAAAAAAACACACAATACACAAACAAAACAAATAACACAATGCAATACAATAAACAAATGTCAATACTACACTCTCCAAAATCAAATACTGTGAATAATAATAATAAAACAATACAATACAAATTACAAAAGATATAATTTATCAAGTTAATTATCACTGCTGAACTCCAAAAATTCTTTGACAGAGTAAAATGACTTATTTAAAATACACCTGTATAACTCATTTTTAAATTGTTCCTTTCATTCTAAAAGTTTAAAATATTGCTGGGCAAACTGTTATATATTTCAATACCAGAATAGGTAATTCCTTTTTGACCACTTGTGAGGCTTTGCAGTTGGAATGAAAAGTTGATTTTTACTTCTTGTATGCAGTCCATGTGTTTCTAAAACTGTCTGAAAATTATTTGGATTATCTATAACAAATAGCATCAGAGGCAGTATACAATGGCAGGGAACAGGTAAGATTTCAGGTTTCCTAAACAAACCTCTACAAGATGCCCTTGGTTCTGCTCCAGACATAATTCTTAATACCCTGTTTTGCAATTTGAAAACCTTACAACTATTAGTTGCATTGCCCCAAAATGATTCCATACCTGATGACTGAATTAAATTAAGAAAAGTATGCCATTCATAAGGTTTTCAGATATAGTACATAAAATAACTGTCCAATTACAAAACCAGCAGTACTCGATTTCAGCAAAATCCAATTTATATGACATTTTCAATTTAAATAATTTTCCATTTGCACACCTAAAAACTTTGTATCAGGGACCTCACTTATAGCGGTATTATTATGTTCAGTTATCATCTGCAACTGAAGGAAATGCTAAGGAGAAAATTTAATTATGTTTGTTTTCATTAAATTAACAACTAACTGATTTGCCTTAAACCATCTGCTAGTACAATCTAAAGTAGGCCTAATCCTTTGGTTGAGACTTTCAAAATTTTTTCTGTAATTAAAACACTAGTATCATCTGCAAATAATACAACATTGGTAAAACAGTTCATGTGCCTTGGCAAATCTTTTATATAAGTAATAAAATGCAGAGGCCCCAAAACTGATCCCTGTGGAACTCCTCGCTTAACTATTTCCCATGTACAGGAGTAATTTAAAAAATTATTAACACTGATGTCAACTCTTTGTCTTCTGTTGTGTAAATATGACTTAATCCAGTCAACACCTGTTTCAATAACCCCATAATATTTTAACTTTTCTATTAATATATCATGATTTACACAGCTGAAAGCCTTAGCAAGGTCACAAAAGATTCAAACAACTTGTAATTTATTATTCCAAGCTTGAAGTATTCCATTAATAAGTGCATAATTCATAACACAAGAAACACTGTACAAGTATGAGTAAGCCACAAAGAAATAAATACATGGGGTAATAATAAAATTATGTTATAAACATGTCAGGCACAAATTTGAATGTGACATGAATATAAAATTATCTATTAAACAAAAGCCAAGGGGTTTATACACAGCATTTACCAAAAACTCACAATGCATTACTGTATTTCAATGAATATAAATTGGCCTCCTTCACAACACTCAATTCTCGGGAAAATACCTAAACAGTACACGTTCAGCCAAGTGTCAGGTACAAGGTGACCCACTATTCTGCAGATAATGAATTAGAAAAAAACTCTTGACAAGGTGTTAACTATCCAACTAAACACAAGCATAAAATCTACTCATTAGTCTTTTATTACACACTGAAACATGTTTCAGCTGTTCAGATCAGCCATCATCAGGCAGATATCTGATACACAAAAAGAATATCAAGGGAAAGAGGCCTCGCTTTACAGTGGTATGAATTATAACAATATTACAAAATAAAACGATAAGGTTGAAATTAAGGCATAATTATGTTACAGAATTCCTTAGGATTAATCAATGTGAAATTGTAATATAAATGAGATAAACAGAAGCTAAAATATGATGAAAATAAAAAAAAAAAGCACAAAAGATAAGAACCAGTAATGGTAAAAGCTTCACATGCTAGAGTGGTCTTTAGCGTAATACATATATACTGTTATAAATCCTCACATTTTGGTTTGTGATAACCTTGGAATGAAATTCTTGAGTAGTATCACTAGTACTTAAATCTGTTTCCAAGCAAAGGGGAGTAAGCTGGACATGCTCCCATGTATTATGAACAGTTAGTGTGGTCCACAGCTGTCATATACAAGATGAGTAACAATTCTGTGTGTGAGTACAGACAACATATTGCACTGTGTACAACATACAGGTGGTAGTTACATACAGTTTCAAATTGATTATACCTAAGGAATTCTGTACCACATTTAAGCATTAACTTTAACCTTATTATTCTGTTTTTGTAATAATATTGTTATAATTTGTACCGCTGTACAGAGAGGCCTCCCTCCCTTGATATCCTTCTTGTGTATCCGATATCTACCTAATGATGGCCGATCTGGAGAGCCGAAACAGTGTTGTAGCGTGTCATAAAAGACTAATGTATGTTGTGTTTGTCCGGCTAACAGACGCCTTTTTGAGAAATACACAACAGGAAGATTACAAAAGAAAACTCATGCCTTATGCTCGGATAAACATGGTTGTTATGTAATGAAGGATTCAGATAATAAATATGATTAAATGACTTTAAACACAGAAAATAAACACACTGGCACAGCAGTAATATATAGAACTTCAACCTGTAAAGATCTCAGCTTTAAACTAAACCCAAGATCACTTTATCTGAGGGTACACTGTTGCTGGATATTACACATCATTCAACAATTTCTGGAGAATTTTATGTTTACACAATTAAATAAAGTTATCAGTTTGGAACAGTGACTAAAACTGGACAAGCCTCTTCTAATCCTCACTGACAGTGTCCTAGTGAACGAAGAAGAAAATGGCATGTACCTGCAGCCTGTCAACATACACAAATTAACTGTCTGGTATTTTTATCTGTTCCTTTTCTTGCCCACTGTCAGTTCAGAAAGCTGTGCACTCTAACTTCGTTTAAATATAAAACTGTGTCCAAATTCCTGGTGATAATGATGAACATTATTAAACAAGTCATGATAAGTTCTGTCCATAATTCCAATGCATCAGGGGTTATATTCTTAACCAAACCAGCTAAACTTCTATATGTGAGTTAGATGAATACCACATTACTGCACACTTTCCCTGGAAGTACCTTTCATGAGCATGTTTCAGTACGTTTTGTATCAACACGCAATTCAACTGATGTGTATTTACTGGTATTCCTAAAAAATCAGTTACAAATGACTTCCTAAAAACTGTAACCCTGAAATATGTTGTCACAACAGGAGAATGGAAGCATGGTTGGTGAGCATTTCTGCATGCATTGTTTTAGTCTTTCTTCATTTCAATTTGCATATATCCTTACATCAAATATGTCCTAAATTTCAAATAGTCTGTTATGGAATGCACCCCCCCCCCCCCAACACAAAGACCAATTGTAAAACAACACCAATTTAAAACCCATCCCCATTCCAAAAACAAAATCTGTCCCCGGGAAAAAACCCAAAACAA
>Ga0123357_10002981_pt1 | contig 19160 bp, 18 predicted proteins | sample TergutEmb28metaG_FD_89873 | JGI IMG/M metagenome (GOLD analysis project Ga0123357, IMG submission 89873) | Embiratermes neotenicus P4 segment gut microbial communities from Petit-Saut dam, French Guiana - Emb289 P4 | ecosystem: Host-associated > Arthropoda: Insects > Digestive system > Gut ...
GTGGCCGAATCATTTGGCCGAGGTGATTGCTGGCTTCGTCTTCCTGCTTCTTCTATGGGGCATCTTCGCGAAGTGGGTTTCGCCCATGTTCGAGAAGATGTACCAGGAGCGGTCCTCGCAAATTGAGGGCGGCATCATGCGGGCCCAGAAAGCCGAAGCTGAGGCCGCTGAAGCTAAGCAGCAGTACGAGACCCAGCTGGCCAGCGCCCGGCAGGACGCCGCGAAAGTCCGCGATGACGCCCGGGCGGTGGCTGCGGCCCAAGCCAAGCAAGTTCACGACGATGCCGTGGCCGAAGCCGCCCGCATCGTTGCCCAGGGACGTTCGCAGGTCGACGCTGAGCGGGCAGCCGCCCGCGACCAGTTGCGCGGCGAGGTCGGTGACTTGGCCACCACTTTGGCCGGGCGTATCGTCGGCGACAATCTGCGTGACGACACCAAGGCCCACACTGTCGTCGATCAGTTCTTGGCCGAGTTAGCGACAATGGACGCGCGGGAGGTTACCGCGTGAACACGTCGCAAGCAGCGCAGACGCTTCCGGCGTCGCTTGGTACGGCCGACGAGGTGCTGTCGGTTGCTGAGGCCATGGATACCCAGTATCTGCTGCGCCGCAGCCTGAGCGAACCGAATGCCGACGTCGCCCAGCGGCAACACCTGGTCGACGCGCTGTTTGGCGACCGACTGTCCAAACCCACCTTGGAGCTGCTGCATGACGCCGCCGGCGATGACTGGCCAAGTTCGGATGCGCTGGCATATGGCATCCGAGACGCCGCCGTCACCTTTGGCTGGCGTTCGGCCGTCGATGACCAATCCGTCGAGACGGCGCGTACGCAGGTCCTGGCGTTGATTGCGGCTGTGACAACCAATCTGGCAGTCAGCACCGCGTTGGGGGACTTGTCCCGCGACGTGGCCGACCGTCAAGGTTTGGCACTGTCATTGGTGAAGGGCGCCAGCGGGGTGGTCGGTCTGTTGACGCGATCCGCGCTGACCGATGGCCGCGGTGTATTCGCCGCCAACCTGTCGGACTACCTGGACGCCCTGGCTGCGCTACGCGGCCATCAGCGGGCGGCCGTGGTTAGTGCCGTTGCTTTGACGCCAGCCCAAACCAAAACACTTATTACCCAGTTGTCGCGCATCTTCGGGTCTCCAATCGACCTCGAACCGTCCGTCGATCCAGATGTGATCGGCGGCATCCGCGTGGATGTCGGCGGCGACGTCATCGATGGTTCAATCAAGGCCCGTCTTGATGCGGCACGCCAGGCCATGTCGCAGATCACACTGAAGAAGGATGAAGAAAATGACTGACACCCCAAAGCAGGGCGCGCCCGATCTGACGATCGGAGCTGACCAGATCAAGGCGGCGCTTGCCCAGTTTGTGCAAAGCTACGCGCCCGACGCCGCCCAGCGCGAGGAAGTTGGCACCGTGGTCACCTCTGGCGACGGCATCGCCCGCGTCACCGGGCTACCTAGCGTGCAGGCCAACGAGTTGCTGCGCTTTTCCAACGGCGAGTTGGGCATCGCCTTGAACCTGGACGAGCGTGAGGTTGGCGTCGTCGTCTTGGGTGATTCTGAGGGCATTGACGAGGGCTCGCCCGTCAAGGGCACCGGCGACATCTTGTCCGTCCCGGTTGGCGACGGTTATCTCGGGCGCACGGTCGACGCCATGGGCAACCCGATCGACGGCCGCGGCCCCATTGAGGGCCTCAACGAGCGCCGGGCCTTGGAGCTGCAAGCTCCGGGCGTCATGAGCCGCCAGGAGGTCAATGAGCCGCTGATGACTGGGTTGAAGGCCATCGACGCGATGATCCCGATCGGTCGCGGCCAGCGCCAGTTGATTATCGGCGACCGCAAGACCGGCAAGACCGCCTTGGCCACCGACGCCATCATCAACCAGAAGTCCAACTGGGCATCCGGCGACCCGAAGAAGCAGGTGCGCTGCATCTACGTGGCCATCGGCCAGAAGAACTCCACCGTCGCCGAGGTGCGCGAAAACCTGGAGAAGGCCGGGGCGATGGAGTACACCGTCATCGTTAACTCGCCGGCGTCTGACCCGGCCGGTTATAAGTACATCGCGCCATACGCCGGCTCGGCCATCGGCCAGCACTGGATGTACCAGGGCTATCACGTCCTGATCGTCTTCGATGATCTGACGAAGCAGGCTGAGGCCTACCGCGCCATGTCGCTGCTGCTGCGCCGTCCACCGGGACGCGAGGCATACCCGGGCGACGTGTTCTACTTGCACTCGCGCCTGCTGGAACGCTGTGCCAAGCTGTCGGACGATCTGGGTGGCGGCTCGCTGACCGGCCTGCCGATCATCGAGACGAAAGCCAACGACGTGTCGGCCTACATTCCGACCAACGTCATCTCGATCACAGACGGCCAGATTTTCTTGCAGTCCGACCTGTTCAACGCCAACCAGCGCCCGGCCGTGGACGTCGGCATCTCGGTGTCGCGCGTTGGTGGCGCCGCCCAGACAAAGGCCATGAAGAAGGTGGCCGGCACGCTGAAGATCACGCTGGCCCAGTACCGCGATATGCAGGCCTTCGCGATGTTCGCGTCCGACCTGGACGACACGTCGCGGCGTCAGCTCGATCGTGGTGCGCGCATCATGCAGTTGTTGCGCCAGCCGCAGAATAACCCCTTCCCCGGGCCGCATCAGGTGGTCTCCATCTGGACAGGCACCACGGGGCGCCTAGACGACGTGCCTGTCGAAGACGTGCCGAAGTTCGAAGCCGAATGGCTGGAATATGTCGGCGCGAACCTCGACGTCTTCGACACCATCGACAAGACGGGGCAGTTCTCCGACGATACCGAGCAGGCCCTGATCGATGCCATCGGCAAGTTCAAGCCAACATTCCGGACGGGCGACGGAAAACTGCTGGCGGAGCTCCAGCAGGCCGCCCCGGTGGACAAGAAGGACATCAACCAAGCACAGATCGTCGCCGGGAAGAAAGGGTGAGGTAAGTGCCAGCCACACTGCGTCAACTGCGGGAGCGCCGCAAGTCCGTCTCCGAGACGATGAAGATCACTCGGGCGATGGAGTTGATCGCTGCTTCGCGGGTGGCCCGCGCCCAACAGCGGGCGCGCCAGGCTGTGCCCTACCACCAGGAGCTGGTCCAAGCCGTCGCCGACCTGGCCGCCCACTCTGACACCAAGCACCCGCTGACGTCAGAAAAGCCGGACGCCTTGCGGGCTGCCGTGCTGGTTGTTAGCTCGGACCGCGGTTTGGCCGGTGCCTACAACTCGAACATCTCTCGAATGGCCGAAAGCCTGCTGGCCCGCCTGAAGGACGAGGGCAAGCAGGTCGATCTCTACACCGCCGGTCGTAAGGCCGAGGAGTATTTCACCTACCGGCACGTCGACATTGTGCAGTCGTGGGACGGCTTTTCCGAGCGTCCTCGTTACGAGAATGCTAAGGAGATCGGCGAGACGTTGATCGCCCAATTCCTGCGTCCAACCCACGAGGGTGGGGTAGACGAGCTGCACTTGGTGTTCACTCGTTTCCGCTCGCTGGTCAGCCAGCAGGCGCGCATCGTACGTTTGCTGCCGCTGCACCTCGTCAAGGCCGATGCTGCTTCCGACGCCGAGAGCGCGACTGTCGTGGCGGGCGTTGAGACATCAGAGCAAGAGGCGAGCGAAACCCGTCTGGCCGAGACGGCATACTCATTCGAACCGAACGCGGAGACGGTGCTGGACACACTGCTGCCGCTATACATCATCAACCAGATCCGCTTCGCACTGACCGAGGCGGCGGCGTCCGAACTGGCCTCACGCCAGCAAGCCATGCATTCGGCGACCGACAACGCCAAGCAACTGATCGATTCGCTGACGCGTGACGCCAACCAAGCGCGCCAAGCTGTGATCACCCAAGAAATCAACGAGATCGTCGGTGGCGCTGGTGCGCTCACCGCAGGACAGAACTGAGGCCAAGATGACAACGACTTCCAAATCGACCGCCAGTAAGGCGGCCGTGACCGCCAAGAAGGCAGTTGCTGCCCCGACGGCTGCAACTAACACCGGCCGCGTCACCCGGGTTATCGGCTCGGTCGTTGACGTGGAGTTTCCGGCCGACCAAATTCCCAATATCTACAACGCTTTGACGGTTGACGCCGAGGTGATGGGCCAGGCCAGGAAGATCACCTTGGAGGTTGAGCTACAGGTCGGTGACAACAGCGTGCGCTGCATCGGCCTCAACCCGACGGACGGCCTGCAGCGTGGTGCCGTGGTGACCGATACCGGGGCCGCTATCAGCGTGCCGGTCGGGGTTGTCACCAAGGGCCGTGTGTGGAACGTTACGGGCGAATGCCTGAACGAGGACATCAGCGGCGTTGAGATCAAGGAGCGTTGGCCTATCCACCGCGATCCGCCCGCGTTCGACGCTCTGCAACCGGAAACGACGATGCTGCACACCGGCATCAAGGTGATCGACTTGCTGACGCCATATGTACAAGGCGGCAAGATCGGTTTGTTCGGTGGTGCCGGTGTCGGCAAGACCGTGCTGATCCAAGAGATGATCTACCGCATCGCCCACAACTTCGGCGGTACCTCGGTGTTCGCCGGCGTCGGCGAGCGCACCCGTGAGGGTAACGACCTGGTCCACGAGATGATGGAGGCCGGCGTCCTCAAGGACACGGCGCTCGTCTTCGGCCAGATGGACGAACCGCCGGGCACCCGCGTGCGTGTGGCACTGAGCGCGCTCACGATGGCCGAGTACTTCCGCGATGTCGAGGGCCAGGACGTGTTGTTGTTCATCGACAACATCTTCCGTTTCACCCAGGCCGGCTCTGAGGTTTCCACGCTGCTCGGCCGTATGCCGTCGGCTGTGGGCTATCAGCCGAACCTGGCCGACGAGATGGGCCAGTTGCAAGAGCGAATCACCTCGACCAAGGGCCACTCGATCACGTCGATGCAGGCCATCTATGTGCCGGCTGACGACTACACCGACCCGGCCCCGGCTACGACGTTCGCCCACCTGGACGCTACGACCGAGTTGAGCCGTGACATCGCGTCGCGCGGCCTGTACCCGGCCGTCGATCCGCTGACGTCCACCAGCCGTATCCTGGCACCCGAGTATGTCGGGCAGGATCACTACGACGTCGCCACCCGCGTCAAGCAGATTTTGCAGCGTAACAAGGAACTGCAAGACATCATCGCCATCCTCGGCATCGACGAGTTGAGCGAGGACGACAAGGTGACCGTCAACCGGGCTCGCCGCATCCAGCAGTTCTTGAGCCAAAACACCTACATGGCTGAGAAGTTCACCGGAGTGTCTGGTTCGACGGTTCCGATTTCGGAAACCATCGAAGGCTTCCGCATGATCGCGGACGGCGACTGCGACGAAATCCCCGAGCAAGCCTTCTTCAACGTAGGCAACATGGACGACGTCCAGGCCAAGTGGGCCGACCTCAAGAAGGGCTGAGATAATGGCGTCGGAGATGCAAGTCGAGGTTGTGGCACCCGACGGTCTGGTCTGGGAGGGTGAGGCCGTCTCGGTCATCGTGCGCACGACTGAGGGTGACATCGGCATCTTGGGTAACCACGAGCCTGTCATGGCGGCCATGATGCCCTGTGCCGCTGAGGTTGTAGCGACGGACGGCCGACGTGAGATCATCGCTGTGGGCGGTGGGTTCATCTCCGTCTATGACAACCGGGTGTCGCTGCTGTCGGAGACTGCGTCATTGGCCAGCGAGGTGTCGCCCGAAGAGGCCAATAAGGAGTTGGCCGAGATGCAGCCGAAGGTCGATTCCGCCGAAATGACAGATCAGGATTGGCGGCGTTATCACCAGCTAGAGGCCCAGGTAAAGGCCGGCGAGCGGTATGGCCAGCTTCACGGTCAGATGAGTGAAGTAGCCGCATAGAGGCCATGATGGACTGGCTGGGCGCACTGGAGACATTGGGGCTGGTGTGTCTGGGCCTGCTGGTGTTGGCCGTCATCGTATTGCTGGTGCGCCGGGCTGTCATAATCTCGCACGGCGGGGTTTTCGATTGCGGCCTGCGGCGCTGGAAAGATGGCAACCCTGGCGGTTGGGCGCTGGGAATGGCGCGCTATTCGGGCAATCTTTTCAAGTGGTACCGCATGTTTGCGATTTTGCCGCGCCGATCATTCCAAATGGAGCGCGACGACATGCTCTTGGGCGAGACTCGCCGATTGGACGCCATGGAGTCGCTCCAACTGTTCGACGACCAGTTCGTCGTCGAGTTGCGCCCGCATGATGGCCAGCCCAGGTTTGACCTGTCAATGTCGCGCCAGTCGCTGGTTGGCCTGTCGGCTTGGTTGGAATCTGCACCCATCGGCCATCGCTACGGGGCGTCATGACGGACGTGGAACGCCTAGCCTTCCGGGGTGAGTACAAAGTACCTGGGGGCAAGCTGGTGCGGGTCGAAGGCTTGACCAGTGACGGCGTGATAACTCAGGCCAGCGTGTCGGGCGATTTTTTTATTGAACCAGAGGATGCGCTGTTCGATCTCAACGTGGCACTGGTCGGGGCGCCGGTCGACGCCAATGTCAGCCAGTTGGTGGAGCGGCTGGGCCGGGCGGTGCGCGACGACGCCCAGTTATCCGGGTTCGGGCTGCATGATGTCGCGGTGGCGGTGCGACGGGGTTTGGGCGCGTCCAGCGCCTGGGAGGAATGGACTTTTGACGTCATCGGCCCGCGGGTGTTGCCGGCGGCGATGCATGTGGCGATGGACGAGGTGATCGCCGCTGAGGTGTCGTCAGGCGGCCGGCCCCCGACGCTGAGGTTCTGGGATTGGGACGATGCAGTGGTCGTCATCGGGTCTTTCCAGTCGGTGCGCAATGAGGTCGACGAGCAGGCGGCGGCGCGCCACCACGTCGGTATCGTGCGGCGCGTCACCGGCGGCGGGGCCATGTTTATGGAGCCAGGTAACTGTGTGACCTATTCGCTGGTGGTGCCGGGGTCGTTGGTCGCGGGGTTGAGCTATGAGGCGTCCTACGCCTACCTCGACCAGTGGGTGCTCGGTGCCCTGGCTGATGTTGGCGTTGCCGCAAAGTTTGTGCCGATGAACGATATCGCCTCTGACGCTGGCAAAATCGGCGGCGCAGCCCAGCGACGCCTGACCGATGGCACCGTTTTGCACCATGTGACGATGTCCTACGATATCGACGCCGTCAAGATGAACGAAGTGTTGCGAATCGGTCGTGAAAAGCTTTCTGACAAGGGTATTCGGTCGGCTGTCAAGCGTGTCGATCCGATGCGGTCGCAAACGGGTCTGGCACGCGAAGCGGTGATTGATGCCTTCATCCACCACTTTATGAAGGTCAATCATTGCGAACTTTCCGACTACACAGCCGATGAACTGAGCCGGGCCGCACAGCTGGTGGAGACAAAGTTCGGCACCAAGGAATGGACCCACCGGGTGGTATAGTTCGGCATAGATTTGGTTGATAGGGGACAATTGACACATGTGGTTGCCAGACTTCCTTCTTCCTGAGACCGCGACAGGCTTTGGACCGGTGTCCAAGGTCGTCAGTGGCGGTGTGGGTGCCTTGCTCATAATCATGGCCGGTATGGCGCTTTTGCCTGCTCATTCCGGTTCGAACACCACCACGCTGGCACAGGTATCGAGCGATTGGCAGCAGAAAGTAACCGATCAAGCGGCTCAGTTGAGTGACGCCTGCGCTAAGGCCGGCCAGGTTAGCGTGCCCGACGACGTGGCATCGGATGCCGACGTGACGGCCGCCGGCCAGTCGCTCAATGACGTGGTGACCGAGTCGTGTGCTTTTGGTACTTTGCACCAGATGCAGCAAGCTGTTTTCGGCGAAGCTTCCAAGGCATGGAATGCGGAAGATGTGACGGCACTTTTGGACGCCGGGACGGCGGCCACGACCAAACTGACGGGTGCCACTAACGCGTTGTCGGACGCTATTACTAAGGCGCAAGACGCCATAACCCAAGCCCAGTTGGCGGCCGCCTTGGCGACTTTTACGACTCAATCCGCTGCTGTGAGCCAGGCGGTTACCAACTCGCAGGCAATGTTGAAGGACGGAAAGCCTCTCGACCCGACGACAGCGACCAATCTGCAGGCTGAGCTCGATTCCTGCAATGCCGCGTTGGCGGCGGATCAAACCTCGATCGATGCGGTGACAGCGGCCACCACGACCCTGCAAGGATGTGCCACGGACCTACCGCGCTTGACACAGGCACTGGTGGTGTCGCAGCAGGCGTACAAGCAGAAAGTCAAGGCGACCCAGACGACGGCACCCGCCCCCGTCCAGACTCAGGCACCGCAACCACCACCGCCACCGCCCGTTACCACCCAACCGCCCAGCCCGCCGGCGCTCGGCAAGGCGCAGATTGCCGCTGATGGTGGAGGGTCCGTCACCGTCCAGGTTTATGTCACTGACCCGGATCATGTCGGTTACTCGGTTTGCATATACAACGGCACGCAACTGGGCGCTCAAGTAGTCAACACGGGCACACGAATGTTGGCGGCGGCGGTTCCTGTCAGTCCGTCGACGCCGCGGGATCCGCGGGCGGTGTTCTGCTAGCCCTGGTGGGGCTTCCAGAGAGTCTCAGCGACGCCTTCGCTAGCGTTCGCGTGGCGAGCCAGTATGAACAACAAATCGCTCAAACGGTTCAGGTAACGCAAAGTTGACGGCTCTATGTTGGTTGGCCCCTTGTTAGCCCACCAACCTGTCAGCTCGGCGCGCCGCGTCACGGCCCGGGCAACGTGCAACTGGGCAGCCAGCGAGCACCCGCCCGGCAGCACGAACGACCGCAACGGTGGCAGCTCGGTATTGAAGCTGTCACACCAGGCTTCCAGTTCGGCGACGGCGTCGTCATGGCTGCGCGCGCTCACCGGCGTAGCAACGTCGGCGCCGATGTCGAACAGCTCGTTTTGGACAGCCTGCAGCACTTGAGCGACCTTCGGTGCGGGGGCCAGCGCCAGGGCAACCCCGATTGCGCAGGTGGCCTCGTCAATCGCACCCATCAGCGCCAGTCGGGGGTCGGTTTTAGGCACCACGGAATTGTCCGCCAGCCGGGTTTGCCCGTCATCGCCGACCGAAGTGTATATCCTAGTTAGGTTGACCATAACGTTCAGACTAGCCGAAAGTACCCCCATGAAGCTTCGCCAGATGGCCTGGTTAATCGTCCCTGTGATCGCATTGACCGGCTGCTCCGCCTCGACGCCAGCGGCGTCTCCTCAGCCGACAACGCAGCCGACGACACCATCGCCCGTTCTGCCACCCATGCCGACAGTGCCGACCTCTGCCGCGACTTCCAGCGCTGCCGGTGCCTGCCAGTACCTGCCGTCCGGTCAGGCCGCTAAGCCCGTCAATCCGCCGTCCACTGCTGACGTGGCGCAGACGGGTACCGTGGCCTTCACGATGCACCTGACGGCTGGTGACGTTCTCATTACGCTCGATCGGGCCAAGGCGCCCTGCGCCGTCAACTCGTTTGCCTCGCTTGTGGCGCAGACCTATTACGACAACACCGATTGCCATCGGCTGGTGCAGGGTTTCGTCCTGCAATGCGGCGACCCGACGGGCACCGGCACTGGTGGCCCCGGTTACAGCTACGCCGATGAGCTGACGGGCAAAGAGACCTATTCGCGTGGCACGGTGGCCATGGCCAACGCCGGCCCCGACACCAATGGCAGCCAGTTCTTCATCGTTTTGGCAGACGCACAATTACCACCCAGCTATGACGTGCTCGGTTCCGTGTCGCCCGAGTCGATGACCGTCATTGACGCCATCGCAGCCAAAGGGTACGACCCCAACCACCCCGTCACCAGTCAGGGTGGTTGGCCAGCCGGGGGCGCTCACATTGACTCCATCACAGCGTCCTGACAAGGCTGCCTCCGCTGCCTCTTGAGTCCGCCCCGTACAGTAGATAGCAGATAGGGGCAGTTCAGGAGGAGGTCTGTGATGCGTATCGGTTTGGTCGCGCACGACAATTGCAAAGGTTCGTTGCTGGAGTGGTGTGTCTGGAACCGGCGGCTGCTGGCCAGGCACGACTTGTTCGCCACCGGCACGACGGGCACGATTATCGAGCACGAGGCGGGCCTAAAGATCACCAAGTTATTATCGGGCCCAAAGGGCGGCGACCAGCAGATCGGTGCCATGATCGCCACGGGCAAGCTTGATGCGCTGTTCTTCTTCTGGGACCCCGAGACGCCGCAACCGCACGACCCGGACGTCAAGGCGCTGCTGCGCTTGGCGACGCTGTGGAACATGCCGACGGCCTGCAATGTCGCCACTGCCGACATGATCGTCTCGTCGCCGCTGTTCGAATCGAAGGACTATGAACCATTGCGTCCGGAGTTTGCCGAGCGTGAGGTCGAGGTAGACGCGGACGGCAACGTGGTGATCACCGACGACTGACCCCGGTAAACTGGGCGGGTGCGTTTGGTAATCGCTTCGTGTCGGGTCGACTATGCTGGGCGTTTGAGCGCCCACCTGCCGATGTCCAAACGGTTGATTATGATCAAAGCTGACGGATCAGTCTCCGTCCATGCGGATGATCGGGCGTACAAGCCACTCAACTGGATGAGCCCTCCTTGCCGTCTTGAGGTGCTGCCGCCTGAGGAGTCTGACGGGCCCGAAGTGGCCGAGGTGTGGCAGGTGCGGGGCGGAAATGGCGAGACGCTGCGCATCGGGCTGGGCGAGATATTTACCGACGTGACCGACGAACTGGGTGCGGACCCGGGGATAGTCAAGGACGGTGTCGAAGCTCATCTGCAGGCACTGTTGGCCGAAAACCCGGAGACGTTCGGGGTGGGTTATCGGCTGGTTCAGCGCGAGTATGGAACGCCGATCGGCCCCGTCGACCTGTTGCTGCGGGCGGCCGACGGTGGGTATGTCGCCGTCGAGGTCAAGCGACGCGGTGAGATTGACGGCGTCGAGCAATTGACGCGCTACCTGGAGCTGCTTCGCCGCGACCCGCTGCTGGGCCACGTCGAGGGCATCTTTGCCGCTCAACTGATCAAGCCGCAGGCTCGCACTCTGGCAGTGGACAGAGGCATCGCCTGTGTGGTAGTCGATTACGACGGCTTGCGCGGCCTTGACCACGCCGACGAGCGTTTGTTCTAAGCGTCGCCCAGGGCCGTGGCGACCACCTGTTTGGCCTCGTCCTGGATGGCGGCGAGATCGTCGGCACTGACCAGCGATTCGGCGTAGATCTTGTACTTGTCCTCAGTGCCAGAAGGACGGGCGGCGAACCAGCCGGTGGCTGTGGCCACCTTCAGCCCGCCAATCGGTGCGTCATTGCCGGGGGCGTTGGTGTAGACGTGCTCAATGGGGGCGCCAGCCAGCGTTGTCACCGTCACATCGGCCGGGCTGAGCGCCGCCAAGCGGGCCTTTTGGGCGCGGGTGGCGTCGGCGTCCACGCGGGCGTAGTAGGACGTGCCAAACCGGGCCTCAAGCTCGGCGTAATGCTGGCTGGGCGTCTTGGCGGTTTTGGCGGTGATCTCGCTGGCCAGCAGGTCGAGGATGATACCGTCCTTGTCCGTCGTCCAGGTGCGCCCGTCCATCTGCAGGAAGCTGGCGCCAGCCGACTCCTCGCCGCCGAAGCCCAAATCGCCCGACATCAGCCCGGGGACGAACCATTTGAAACCGACGGGCACCTCGACGAGCTTGCGGCCAACCAGTTTTGCCACGTTGTCGATCATGGACGACGACACCAGAGTCTTGCCGACCCCGGCTGTAGCGGCCCAGCCCGGACGATTCGCATAGAGGTACTGAATGGCGGTGGCCAGGTAGTGGTTGGGGTTCATCAAGCCGGCGTCCGGTGTAACGATGCCGTGACGGTCGGAGTCGGCGTCATTGCCGGTGGCGATGTCGTATTCGTCCTTGTGGCTGATGAGCCTGGCCATGGCGTCGGGGGACGAGCAGTCCATGCGGATCTTGCCGTCGGTGTCCAGCGTCATGAAGGCCCATCGTGGGTCGACGATGTCGTTGACGACGGTCAGGTTCATGGTGGTGTGCTCGGCTAGCCACTGCCAATAGCTGACCGATGCGCCGCCTAGGGGGTCAGCGCCGATGCTCAACCCGGACGCCGCGATAGCATCGATATCGACGACCTGCGTCAGCGCCTGGCAATAGGGCGTGCGGTAGTCGAACCGGGTGATGCTAGCGGCAATGACCTCGTAAGGCCGGCGGGCTATGGCAGTGTGGGCTTCCAGCAATTGGTTGGCGCGGTCGGCAATCCAGCCTGAGGCATCCGTATCGGCGGGGCCGCCGTTAGTCGAATTGTACTTGATGCCACCGTCGCGCGGCGGGTTGTGTGACGGAGTGACGACGATGCCGTCCGCAGCGGGGGAGTGCTCGCGGTTGTAGGCGATGATCGCTCGCGAGACGGCTGGGGTTGGTGTGTACTCGTCCTCGCTCTCGGCCAGGACGGTGATGTTGTTGGCTTTCAGCACCTCAAGGGCCGTCTTCCAGGCGGGCAGTGACAGGGCGTGGGTGTCTTTACCTATGAACAGCGGTCCGGTGATGCCCTGGCCGGCGCGGTACTCAACAATGGCCTGCGTTATGGCCGCGATGTGGTCTTCGTTGAAGGCGCCGTCGAGGCTAGACCCCCGATGTCCCGAAGTGCCGAAGACGACCCGCTGCAACGGGTTGGTAGGGTCGGGTTTGATGTCATAGTAGGCGCCTATTACGGCGTCGACATCAATCAGGTCTTGTGGTTGGGCGGGAAGGCCAGCACGGGGGTTTCGCATGTCTTCTATTGTTGCACGGCGTGATCTGAGGACCTCTCGGCGCTCAGCACACTGCGCAGTTTAAGCGCGCTGAAAACGAGTGAGAACGCAGCACCAGCGACAGCCACCCACAATACGCTGGTGGCGGCGCGGGCCTCCTGCAGGGTCGAGCCGGCGGTGGCACCGAACAGTACTAGGGCGATCGACACCATGCCGGATCCGGCCGACTGGGCAACGCTGCGGTTGAGGTTCAGTACAGCCGCACCGCTGGATGCCATGCTCATGGGCACCGCGCCTTGCATCTCGCGGTTGTTGGGAGACTGGAAAAACGCGAACCCAAGCCCGCAGATGGCGGTGCACACCAGCACCCACCATTGGGCGGGATGGTCGCCAAGGGTGGCCAGCAGTATCAGCCCGACAAGATAGACGGCTAGGCCGGCAATCGCCAGCACGGCCGGTCGGAAGCGGTCGGCTAGGCGTCCCGAAAGCGGCGCCGCCAACACGATGACGGCCGGCCAGGGCGTGAACAGTAGCGCCGACTGCAAGGGCGAGACGCCGTACGCGCTCTGGAACAGGAAGGGCAGCGCGACGAAAGCGACGCCTTGGCCAAAGAACGACCAGAACGCGGTCAACACCGCCAGCGAGAACACCCCGTTCCACATGGGCAACGGCAGGACGGGCCGGGGCACGCGTCTTTCGGCGCGCAGGAATGCCACGACAAACCCGACGGCCACGGCCACTAGCAAGGCGGCGATCCAAAGGGTACGGATGTCGACTATCAGATGCACTCCGACGACAAAAAGCGCGATTGCAACGCCGATCGTCAAGGCTCCGATGCCGTCATAATCGCCTCGTCTGCCCTGGTGTTTGGGCACCGCATACAGCGCCAGCAGGAAGGCGATGGCTCCGAGTGGCACATTTATCAGGAATAGCCATGGCCAGGCCAAGCGCGCCAGAATGATGCCGCCGAGTGTTGGGCCGATTGCCACGCCCAGTGCGGTCGCCATGGCGTTGATGCCGAAGATGACCCCCATTCGGGCGGCTGGGAACATCATGCGCATGATCGGGATGATGACGGCGAACAGCGCCGCCGACCCCAACCCTTGGATTGCTCGGAAGGCCACCAGCATGGGCAGGGTGGTCGAAAGGGCGCAGCCCAGCGAGGCGAGCGTGAACACCGGCACACCCATCAGGAAGAGGTGTCGTCGCCCCAGTTGGTCGCCCAGCGCGGCTGTGGCAGGCACAGCGCAGCCGACCGCCAGCAGGTAGGTCGTCGTCACCCAGACCGTCGATTGCGGGTCAGCCTGCAGCGACCGGCTCAACTGGGGCAGCGCGACGTTGACGATAGAGCCGTCGATGTTCGTCATGAACACCACCAGGATGATGCCGATGTAGGCCAGGTCGCGTTTGACGCGGGGCAGGCTGACCTCAGCATCTGGCTCTGGATTGGTCACCGATTCCTCCTGGTATGGGCGGCATCTATCGTACCGGCTTGGCGGGTGCCGGTGCGCGAGTTTCACGGCAGACCGGCCAGACGGCCGAGTGCGGCGGCGACCGCTCCTAGGATGACGACGATGATGAAGGGCAGTTTGCGCCACAGCGCGATAGCCGCCACTGCGAGTGCCAGCAGGCGCGAGTCGAAGACGAGGTGCTGGCCGCTCGTCACAGTGTTGGTGACAACCAGCGACGCCAGCAGGCCGACGGTCAGTGCCGAGGCCGTGTTGCGGACGATCGGGCGGTCAAGCACCGCTTTTGGCAGTGCGTAACCGGCCAGCTTGATGGCGTAGGCCGTCGCGCAAGAGATAAGCACCCAAGCCCACATGGTCATGCTTGCCTCCTCTGCTGCATCAGCGTCACGACGGTGGTGACGGCTGCCGCGATCAGGATCGGCACGCCAGGTGGCACAAAGGGCACGACGATGATCGTGGCCGCGGCAGCTATGACGGCCAATGCGATGGGGTCTCGTCCCTTAAGACGCGGCCACAACAGGCCGATGAATGCTGCCGAGGCTGCCCCGTCCAGGCCGAAAGCCTTCGGGTCGCCGATAGCTTGACCAAGCAGGGCGCCGAGAAGTGTGCCGAGGTTCCACAGCACGTAGACGGCGATGCCGGCTGTGACGAAACCTCGGCGCTGCTCTACAGGGTCAGTTTGGGCGGACGAGGTGCCCATCGATTCGTCGATGGTGATCTGCGCCATTGCGGGGATGACGGGCGTCGGCGGGCGTAGCATGGCCTTCATCTCCAGGCCGTAGATGCCGTTGCGTATGCTCAGAAGGCTGGCGGCCGACCAAGCGGCTATGGGGGTACCTCCGCCGCCGAGGACGCCGGCGAAGGCGAACTGCGACCCGCCGGTGAACATCAGCGCCGACAGTGCGCAAGCCTGCCAGACGTTGAGGCCGGACGAGACGGCCAAGGCACCGAACGACGGTCCGTACAGCCCGGTGGCCACACCGATGGACATGCCCATGCGCCAAGCAGGGGACGCCCCCCAGCCGCGGACTGTCTCGGTCAAACTCATCGAGTAAGGGTGTCACAGATTGGCGGCGAGAGTGGGCACGTCTCAAATGCCAGTGGGTTCTTCATCTCGGGTGTCTGGCGGGGACGGGGAAGCTCTGATTGCGGCGCTGGAGGTCTTGGGGCTGACCGGCGTCTTTGCGACACATGCGAAGTTGTCCGTCGAGATGATGCCGGATATGTCAACATCAACTTCGAGACTGAGAGCATCGACGTTCTCTGGGCGCAGGTGCGGGCGTCGCTGATGGGCGGCGACGCGATCGGTCAAGCGTTCCGTAAGTCGGCAATCGTCGTGTGCCAAGGACCACATGGGTGGGAAAATTATCAACTGCTATACCATTTTGACGCTAATGCGACGCACGAAGGGACTATGCGTGAGATGTCCTAAGGGCCTCGCTCGCGGACGAAACACATACGTCGGTGTTACAATTGTCATCAAGAGTTAGGAGATAGCATGAGTATGACGACAGTTACTGTACGGGTCGACGACCAGACCAAGCAGAACGCCAGCCTGGTGCTGGCTGATATCGGGTTGGATGTCTCCACTGCCGTTCGTATGTTTTTGAGACAACTCGTCATTCGGGGTCAGATGCCCATCGAGTTGCTGCAAGATCCGTTCTATAGCCAATCGAATCTGGCGAGCCTTCGCGAATCGATCGCTCAGGCTGACCGCGGCGAGTTCGCCAAGGTGACGACGCTAGACGAGCTTGAGGCAGCTAGTCGATGAATCTCCTGTTCACCGACCAAGCGCTGAAGCAGATTCACAAGCTGATAGCCGATATCCTGCGCAACGGTCACGATGGGATCGGCAAACCGGAGCCACTGGCCGGCGATTGGTCTGGTTGGTGGAGCCGTCGCATCGACGAGAAGAACCGGATTGTGTATCGAATCACCGATCATGGCATTGAGATAGCCCAGTGTGGCGGGCACTACGGGGAACACTGATTGCGCACTGTCATGGGTCGACTTGGTATGTCTGGCCGGCTGGTGTTTCCCAGGTGTAGATGCCGTCTTCGGGTTTAGTTTCCAGCGGCAGGCGGACTCCGCCCGTCCCGGACATTCAAAACCCACCGCGTCCGCCAGGCATTTTGTGGCGTGTGTCGTCGAAGCGGCGGCCAATGGCGCGAAAACGTCGATACTGCTTCACTGAACGCCGCCTCGTCGCCGGATCGTCGGGCTGTAACCAGGGCACCGAGCAGGGCGCCGAATGCCGGTGGGGCAGTTCGTCGGTGTTGTCGCAGCGAAAATGTCAGTGGCGCTCTTTAGGATTGACTTCATGATCTCATCGGTTGACGGTCTTCTGGCTCAACTGACTGCTTCGGCGTCGTCGGAGCGTGACAAGGGTGACAAGTTTGAGCGTCTGGTTCGAAAGTGGCTGAGCTTGGACACCGCTTGGGCCTCACGTTTTTCGCAGGTGTTCATGTGGGCGGATTGGCCTGGCCGTGACGATAAACCTGACCACGGTATCGATTTGGTTGCCATTGAGGCTGAGACGGGTGCGCCGTGGGCGGTTCAGTGCAAGTTCTATGCGCCTGATCACTATCTGACGAAACCGGATGTGGATACGTTTTTGTCGGAGTCGGGCAAGAGGCCGTTTGTGGGGCGCTTGATCGTTTCGACAACCGACAAGTGGAACAGCGCAGCCGAGAATGCGATCAAGGACCAGCAGATCCCGGTGACTCGCGTGGGGTTGACCGACCTGATTGATTCCTCGATTGATTGGTCGCAGTTCAACTTCACCGACCCTGACAAGCTAGAACGCAAGCCCGTCAAGACTCTGCGTCCGCATCAGGAGGCTGCCCTCGCGGCTGTGCGCGCCGGGTTCAAGGCGCATGAGCGCGGCAAGTTGATCATGGCTTGCGGCACCGGCAAGACGTTCGCATCGCTGCGGATCGCCGAGGACCTAGTTGGCGCGGGTGGCGCGGTGTTGTTCCTCGTCCCGTCGATTGCGTTGTTGTCGCAGTCGTTGAAGGAGTGGTCGCAGGAGGCGCTGGTGCCGTTGCGGACGTTCGCGGTGTGCTCGGATGCGAAGGTTGGCAAGGACAAGGGCGGCGAGGGCGAGGACATCTCGGTAGTCGATCTGGAGATTCCGGCGACGACGGATCCTGCCCGTCTGGTTGCCCAGGTATCTTCTGTCATTCCGCGCGAAGTCGCGGAATCTGCCCCCTCACGGATGACGGTCATCTTTTCCACATACCAGTCGATCGATGTTATCCATCAGGCTCAGCAGAAGGGTTTGGGGCGGTTTGATCTGATCGTTTGCGATGAAGCGCACCGTACGACGGGTGCAACGTTGGCGGGGGATGACGAGTCGGCGTTTGTTCGCGTCCACGATGACGCCTACATCGGCGGTGATAGGCGGCTGTATATGACGGCGACGCCGCGCATCTACGATGACGCGTCGAAAGCGAAGGCGAAGGATCGCGAGGAGGAGGTGCTACTGGCGTCGATGGATGACGAGACTCTGTTTGGTCCGGAGTTCCACCGGCTGGATTTCGGGCAGGCTGTCGCGATGGGGCTGCTGGCGGATTACCGCGTCCTGATTTTGGCGGTGTCGGAACAGATGATGCCGAAGGTGATGCAGTCGGCTGTCGGGGTTGATTCTGAATTGCGGTTGTCGGATGCGGCCAAGATTATTGGCTGCTGGAATGGGTTGTCGAAGCGGGCCGACACTGGTTTGGAGTTTCCGTCCGACCCCGAGCCGATGAAACGGGCGGTGGCGTTTTGCGATTCGATTAGGACATCGCGAATGTTCGCCGAGCGGTTCAGTGGCATCGTCGACGATTACACCGACATGCTGGCCGATGAGTTCACCACGGTGGCTGATGATGGCGTGATCGGTGGCCAGGAACTTGACTTGCTTGACCCGGAGGTCGATCACGTTGACGGCACGATGAACATTTTGAAGCGCAATGCCGCGCTTGATTGGTTGCGCTCTGAACCAGCCGAGGGGCATTGCCGTATTCTGACGAATGCACGCTGCCTGGCTGAGGGGGTGGACGTCCCGGCATTGGACGCGGTGATCTTCCTGAACCCGCGCAAGTCCGAGGTGGACGTTGTCCAGGCCGTCGGGCGGGTAATGCGGCAGGCGCCTGGCAAGAAGTATGGCTACATCATTTTGCCGATCGGCATTCCGGCCGGCGAGAAGCCGGACGTGGCGTTGCGCAACAATGAGCGTTACAAAATCATCTGGAGTGTGCTTCAGGCGTTGCGGGCGCATGATTCGCGGTTCAACGCGATGATCAACCAGATCGATCTCAACCACAAGGCGCCCGCCCAGATCGGTATCGGTTATGTCACCGGACGGGACGGCAACGCGTCTAGGGGCTCGATGGTGCCCAGTGTGCAGGACCTGTTGCCGGCGGATTGGGCTGAATGGAAGGACGCGATCTTCGCGAAGATCGTCGACAAGGTGGGCTCGCGGCGTTATTGGGAGGATTGGGCGAAGGACGTCGCCGATATTGTCGCCGCTCACACGACCCGACTGACGGCGCTGGTCAATTCCGGTAATTGGAGCATCCAGGCGGCGTTCGACACATTCCTGAAGGCACTGCGAGCGAACCTGAATGATTCGATTGACGCCGCCCAGGCCATCGATATGCTCAGCCAGCACATGGTGACCAAACCGGTGTTTGACGCTCTGTTTGACGATTACCAGTTCTCGGCCCACAACCCTGTTGCGCAAGTCATGCAGAACATGCTGGACGCGTTGGAGGGCCATAACCTTGAGTCGGAGACCGCGAGCCTGGACAAGTTCTACGAGTCGGTGCGCGAGCGCGTCCAGGGCATCGACAATGCTCACGGCAAGCAGCAAGTGTTGATGGAGCTTTACGAGAAGTTCTTCCGCCTAGCGTTCAAGAAGACTTCCGAGAGTTTGGGCATCGTTTACACGCCGGTCGAGATTGTCGACTTCATTATCCGCAGCGTCGATTACTTGTTGCATGAGCATTTCGGGCAAGGCATCACGGACGAGGGTGTCCACATCCTCGA
>Ga0123357_10002982_pt1 | contig 19150 bp, 15 predicted proteins | sample TergutEmb28metaG_FD_89873 | JGI IMG/M metagenome (GOLD analysis project Ga0123357, IMG submission 89873) | Embiratermes neotenicus P4 segment gut microbial communities from Petit-Saut dam, French Guiana - Emb289 P4 | ecosystem: Host-associated > Arthropoda: Insects > Digestive system > Gut ...
CACTGAGTTTGAGGTTGGGTGGTGGTCTTGAGAGCTGCTGCGTAGGTCGTGTGTACGGTGCGGATGGTGCCGTGTGACTCACATCCCATGGCACCATCCGCACCATACACACAACCTACGCAGCAGCTCTCAAGACCACCACCCAACCTCAAACTCAGTGCAGAAAACCATAAGCCGCAACTCAACATCTAGTGCTCCTGATGATGGGCGTATGTACCCGAAACATGTCCCGCTAAGAATACATCAATGAAATTACCTTGCTGCATCAAGTTGGCATTTCACATTATTTCATGAGGAAGTTGCATGGTCAACCAACCCTCAAGTTTTCATAAATCTATTATTGTTTAATAAATTTGGTAAGGGCCACACGACGTGTCAAATGTTCACTGAGAACGGATTCTTTGTGTACAGACAGATAGCTGGGACAAGTATCATTGTAAAATGCGTCAACCAGTACAGAACCCTCCATGCAGAGATACTGACTTGACCAGAACTGTTAACGTTGGTGTGATTACTGCACTGTTACATTTTCAAAATTCATACTTTAGCTTAAAAACAGTTGTACCAGGTTGACACGAAGAACAGCATATCACATCAGATTGAATATTGCAGAGAAGCTATCATGACACATTGAGTCACTGCAAGTGAACCATTGACCTTGGTGTTAGAACTTAGAATATTTCAATGCGTTGCATTCAATTGTGCATCAATAGTAAGCAAATTAAACAGTTCATTTGACACAAATTTTTACTTTATGAACTTATAAAAGCACAAGATACAGCTCAGATAATATATTCCATTCTACTGACATTTTATCCACAAGTCTGTTATAGAAAAGAGGATTCATTGTTATGCACATTTGTAGGACCAAGCTCTCATTCTTGGAAAACACTCAGCCATGAAATAAAGTATTATTCCTGTAGCAAACCTGTTTGTGATCCACAAGTGGACCAAACTGTATCTAATATTTTTATAAGCTGACAAAATTAAAGGTTGTATCAAGAGAACCTTCTTTATTTAGATGAGAACTTAAATGTTAACAATACCATTACGAAATACCCAGCTGAATGAGGCAATTAAATTCAGTACATGTCATTACTAGCTGTTTCACAAAACTGATTTTAGCCTTTTCTTCACACCACAATTGCAGTCTCTTGAACAAAGTTATGCATACATACCACATTCCCTCACCATGTCACCTGTCCGTTTCTCAATACTAGGCATTCTGTCATGCTACATAATGTCTCTGTTGCAGAAAATACTTAAAATAAATAATAATCAACATGTCTAAAAATAAATGCTACGAAAAGTAAATGGACACGTCTTGTGAACAGAACGCAGGACAGACTTGCAACTTAAGGTCAATGATAAATCCTCTGAAATGGTGGAACAGTTCAAATGTTTGGAAACAACCCTACCAAGTCAAAATTCCGTTCCTAAAGAAATTAAGCGCAGATTTAGTTCAGGGAATTCTAGTTATAATTTGATGCAGAGCGTCTTGTCTTCCAGTTTGCTAACCAAAAACGTAAAGATTAAAACATACAGAACTATAATTTTGCTTGTTGTTTTGTATGGGTGTGAAATTTGGTCTGTCACAGTGAGGGAGGAACGTAGGCTGAGGGTGTTCGAGAATAAGGTGTTGAGGAAAATACTTGGGCCTAACAGGGATGAGGTAACAGGGGAATGGAGAAAACTACATAATGAGGAGCTTAATGATCAATATTCCTCACCAAATATTATTTGGGTGATCAAATCAAGACGAATGAGATGGGCTGAGCATGAAGCACATATGATAAAGAGGGCAGAAGCATACAGGACTTTGGTGGAGAAACCTGAGGTAAAGAGATCACTTGGAAGACCTACACATAGATGGGAAGATGATATTAAAATGGATCTTCAAGAAGTGGGGTGGAAGGGCATGACCTGCACTAATACGACTCAGGCAGCAAGCTCTTGTAAATGTGGTCATGAACTTTTGGGTTCCATAAGATACAGGGAATTTCTTGACTAGCTGAGGACCTGTTTGGTTCTCAAGAAGAACTCTGCTCCATGGACTTAGTTCAGTTCGCAATTTGCACTAAACAGAAGACATAAAGTACAGCCCTCTCAAGCTACCTGTTATCTGAAACACAATGCATAATCCTAACAGATCTGTGTCTCTGTTTTTGTACATTCTTATCACCGATAGTTTGAAAGTCTAGAAAATATTCTATCCCACTAGATAAGGTATTACATATAACAAATGTAATTTAAATAAAACAAAAAAATTGTTGCCAGTTTGTCAGATTTGATTATTCCAGATGACAGCACTACAAGTGACAGACAGCTTACCTCAAATATATTTAATGATTCTCCAAACAAATCAACAGTTACATTGAATGTTGCAGACCTTGGCAAGTAAGATTTTGGTGAAAATATGACATTGCTATCATAGTTTCCTCCTGAAATAAAGATATGATGTTAGCATGATATAAATAATAACCACAAATGGCACAGAAATGTAATTTCATCACTTGAATTACTCTCGGGTATTAACAAAAAGTACTATTGCAATAAAGAAAATATAAATGAAAAAATCTTACATTGTAAAATTAAGGTACAGGGTAAGAGACAATAATATGTAAATTACGCACTGATGACTTCCATCCTACATACCTGTCATTAGCACTGTATGTTCTACAATGTACGATGCTAACTTATGCCTCGGAACAAATATGCTTCAATGTTGCAATTTAAGTAGCATAATTTTAATGTTTTTGTATATAAAATATGAATACACTGTAACCAACCTCAGCTTTTCAGCTGTTTTGCATGTCCTAACCTCAGGGAATCTAATTGTTCTAAGTAGGAAAATTGTAATTTCATAAACAATTGGACACCATAAAAAAACTGATATGATATATTTGTTAACTGCAATTGGGTTGACACCCAGTGGCAGCAGTACAGTACACATTTACACATAAACAATACACAGAACAACACAATGAAACAGAATACCCATAACGGAACATACATAAAAATAAGAATACATATACATGTGGGGACACCCACATGTCATTCCATCTCCTCCTAGTCAATCCTGTTTCACCTCACAGCTCTCCTTTCTCTGTCCGTACACCCATCAAAACACCGACCTAGCCAACAGCATCTTAACCACCACAGGAAATCACTCTCTCACTCTCTCCTTCTTGGTCTACTTCCAAACAAAGAACACGGTCCCTGGGAAGCGGAACTACCTTCTGGAAGCCACGCCCATCAGCTCTGTTGAACAACCAATGACAGAGCAGGCTGACCAGCAGTGACCTGTATAAAAGGAGCCCATCTGACCAACGAGAGGCAGTTCATTCGGAAAGGAGTAACTGTCCACAAAACATCGAGAAAGACTACATCAAGACAGGAGGCATGATGCCCAACTGCCCGGCCGATGCCTCGTGGACTGGGCACACCACCGCTCATCCGGGGCATCCAGCAGCAGCCCATTAGCACTAGACGCACCGCGGACCTCCGTCCAATCAACCACGTGACCAGTGGTTCATCATCGCCCGCAGCTTACCGGAGGTCTCGTCACGACATGGCAATGCAGCCCTACACTGCAGTCAACACCATTCAACAGCAGATGACAAAATAACAGCAAGTAAGGCGCGACGTCACTCGTAAGACTGTACAACTTTTGACATTAATAAATATTTATACATAAGTGTGGTACTGTAGTTGTCACTCCAACACAACCCCACAGTATCTCCATATACATAACAATAAGGATACATAATTTAGAAAATTAAACAGAAGCATACAAAACATACAACCGTATATACAATAAAAAAAATAGAATCAAAAAATATGAAAGAATGTGATAAAATGAAATGGCCATATAAGCAGCAAACTTCATATCATCTATATAACCTGTAACAACGATAGACACCCTGTTACTAAAACCTTCACTCCACTTCACCCCACTACACTTAACTCCACTTCACTAAAATTGTTGACACTTTACTTCTTCCCATTTAAACTTCACCCTATTACACTTCGCTACCCTCTCATTTGGCTTAAACCCATTTAAATTTCCTACAGCTCCATTCCACCTCACATCACTATACTTCATCTTCACTTCACTGCACTTTTAGATGATTTTCGCCACACTTCTATTCCTTTCATTTCACCTTGTTTATAAATGCTTTCCTAACACTTTCTAAAAATTTTATGTTCACAAGGAAACTCCCTAACGCTTCTGCAGGTAGTTGGTTCCAGTTTTTAATGTTCCTATTTACAAATATCCGTTCTTTGCTTACTGTCCCTAATTTTCCAAACATGATCAACCGTACTCAAATTGTAAGGCCTTTGCAACCTGTCATGTGTAGCTTTCCAAGACCATTTCCCAGAGTGCACTTTAAAAAGTGTGCATATGCATGCCATCATTCTATGCTGAGCTAAGGTTTCCCAGTCGGAATCCTTTGTATAATTAGAGAATTAGCAGCATTTGTTTGTACTCAGTCTAACTCATTTATCTTTCCTCTGCATGGATCCCAGCATGCAGCCCCGTATTCAAGAATAGGATGTACCAATGATGTGTAGGCTATACTTTTTGTATTCCTATTTCCTTTTTTGATAACATCCATTACAAAGTGAACTGCCTTCCAAGCTTTTTGCCCTATGTAATTTACTTGGTCCACTCAGTTTAAATCACTTCGTATGATTATTTCCAAGTATTTACAACTGCTCACTTCCATAATTTTTTGGTCACAAAGGGAGTAACCCAGTGGATATTTAACCCGAGCTCTCATAAATCTTATTGCCTCACATTTACTGGGATTTATTTTCATCCCATTTTCTACTGCCCACTCCACCAAAGTGTCCAGATCCTTCTGCAACTTTTCTATGTTGTTCTTATTTGTGATTTTCCTATGTAACAGGCCTCTCCGGTAAGTACCCAGCCATTTTGAATATCTCAAGAAATGGTTGCGTGGCCTTGATGTAACTTGGCAGCCAGTCAGAGGAGACCTTATTTTGCATCCATGAACAGTCACGCTCCCATGGGGCCAGTCACTTGGCAGTGAGACGAAGTTGATTGAGCTTGTGTACTGTGTGACCATCGTATTCACAATGACTGAGCAAGCAGATCAGCGAATCTGCATCAATGCGCCTGCCCATTCCAGAGTTTTCATGCAGGCTTTTGTGGCAAAACATCGCATCACCCATGTCTGTCAGCACCCCTACAGCCCAGATTTGGCTCCCTGCAACTTCTGGCTTTTCTCAAAGCTAAAATCGATAATGAAAGTGAGTTTCAAGACCCTTGATGCAATTGATACAATACTGAACACTCCAACATCCCTTTCCTGTAATAGACTGAACTGGTGGCACAGCCACTTGCGTCCAAATTTATGATCCAAACATTTTGTTCATTTGGACGTATCAACTAGATAATGTGAGAAAACTTAGCTCTGAGTGTTTCAAATGCTTGTTGTAAGGCATCTGTCCATTTCCACTTGTTTCCTTTAAGATGTAACATAAGTAAAGGTTCTACATATAAGGCATAACTCAAGGTGAATTGCTGATGGAAGGTACATATTCGCAGGAATTTATGCAACTGTCGTTGGTTCTTAGATACTTCTTCTTCTTCTTATAAAGTGCTACAACCTACATAAGGTTCTGGGTTGCTCAACCACTTTCTTCCAACTATCTGTATTCTGTGCTACTTTCTTCCAATTGCGGGTTCTTAGATATAGGTACTTTAAAACTACTTCAATTCTTTCACGGTCTGCCATTACACCTTCATCCGAAATCACATGGCCAAGAAACTTGACTGCCGATTTACAAAATTGACATTTTGACTCTAAAACCTGCACTTGTGAGTTTGTCAAGAACTAAATCAATGTGATGTAGATGTTCCGTGAAAGCTGACGAATCAATAATTAGGTCCTCTAAGTACAAAACCAAAATGCTGTTTAGATCACAATCTCCCAAAACCTTTCCTAAAGCCCTAATGAATGCTGCTAGGCTGTTCTTGAAGCCATAAGTTATATTTGTAAATTGATAACCATTACTTTCAAATTGAAATGCTGTCCACTGCTTAAGAGGTACCTGTAGAAAAGCAATGCTAAAGTACAAACTTGTAATATACTTGGCACCATAAAATTTTTGCAAAAGCTTGTGCATTGGCATAACTTTTGTGCGATCTATAATCACCTTTTTTTTATAGAGGACATGATGCGTTTAAATTTACAAGGTAAACAAATTGTTAATACCTGCCGTTAAACACAACAACAGTATATTAGTTATTAGTTTATTGATTATGGTGTCCAAACTAGAGCACAGCAAGCACACAAGTATATATCGGGCCTCTCAACATCAAATCAAATCAACCACCTTCATTGTGAAAAACTACAACAGGCAACATTAATAATAACCAAATGCCCATCATCAACATAAACAACTCTGTTCAAGAACTAAATGATACCCACAGTCATCATCTGGTATATCAATGTACACAAGAATATAAAGACTAAGATACCTGAATCTAAATTACATGCATGAAATACAACAACAAAAGAACCAGTGTGCCAAAGATGTGACTGATAAAATCAACAACTTTTAAATGAAAAATACAATATATTTCTAAATGCATCAAATCTACAAAGTTTTACTACCAGTATAATGCTATATAAATACCAATATGATAATCAATATTGTCCATCCAGACCAAAAAAGATTTTTTACCGATACAAATTTCTACCAAAAAAAATTTACAATATATACAACTTCTAACATTTAAAAAAAATTATGTATATCTTAAGGTAAGTAATATAGGATCCCATAATACATAAATATGTACTGATTGTACCTTAAGGTACTAGAAGTTGGCCTTAAGATAGTCAAGAATGACCAAAACATGTAGCCACCATAATAAAAAAATTAATAATTATTATTGTTGTGTTTGATGGCGTCTATTAACAATTTGTTTACCTTGTAAATAATCTGTTTGTTGATTCGTTTAGCACCTAAGCAAATACAAACTGATTTTTCCTCGAAAAATACAACAGTGATTGGGTTAATATATGCAGAGTGTGACTCTTCCAAAATGCCATCTTGTAACACTGCCTGAATTTGTTCATGCACCTGGCCTCTGAGTGCAAATGGAGTTGGTCTTGAGTTGGCACTATGCAGCATGCTACCTTGTTTTTTAAGTTCATATTCACATTGTGCGTATTTTCCCGATCATTTCGTTAAATGCTGACCATATTTAGCCAGCACATTATACAAGTCTTTCTCCTGTTCAGTTGCAAATTGGTTGTCCTTGTACACTGTTGTGTGAAGCTGTTCTTCAGAAATTCTGTCATCTCTTCTTAGCTTATCAGTCCCCAGCTCTTGTGGTGAGGTAACATCATCAGTCTTTGGATGGGTCATGGCTAAATACAGCGAGGTACGATCAATGGCTTCGTTATTATTTTCATTATTATCCTTAAGTAACTTGAGCTTCTCAGCAACCAAATTGTCTTTGGCATCCAAATAAGCAGCCAAACTCTCTTGACAAAACTTCCAACCTCTTTCATGCTTTGTGGCTACAGCATTTTCAGAGCTTTGTTGCATTAAAGTTTCATTATCATCATTTAACAAACATTCACTCTCCTTATCATCATCTAGCAAGCACTCACCGTCTTCCATACGCAGACCAGTGCCTTTTTCCGATCCCGAATTGACTCTTCTATACCCCCCGTGGTGAAATTCTTTGTGTAGCACTGACCTTTCTTAACAGCTGTTGATAGGTGTTGAGTTTGGGGGTGAATGGCCTTAAGTCCCAAGTCACAGAAACGATTAGCTGTTGCTTCTTGGGTGCGAGTGAATTCGAAGTAAAATACTTCTTCATTAACTCTGAGCGTTATTCTTCCCTCTGGAAAACTTATTTCTGCTTCACAATTAATTAGGAAGTCTAACCCAAGGATCCCCTCAGTGCGAAGTTGTGCTGACAACAATACCGCCTAGTCTAACCTTGCGCTCACAATATTTATTTCTAGCAGCACTTGTTCCTTAACTCTTTTACCTTTTTTCTTTTAATAAATGCACAGCAAGGTTAACATGTTGAGTCGATAGCTCCAGACATTTTAACCCTACATGCCTTAATTTATTGTACAAATATTCATTTAAAATTAAAATCTCACATTCCATGTCAATTAGTGCATTTATCTCCTCTCCAGAAATTGTGATATGCAATTTACGACACTCATGTCTTCGGCTTTCTGCAACATACAGCGTATAGCTAATATTGCCAATTACCCTGTAAATGTTTCTCTCTCTCCTTCATTAGCTGTCAGTTCACAAAATTTTCTATCAGGTGTATAATTTTGTTCAAATTTGGAAAAGCATTCTTGTCAATTTTCCTACTTGAGGGATTGGGCTTTAGAAATGTATCTGTGGTCATGTACATAGATGTGGATCGCCCATCAATCACATCCTCTAGTTGTTTAAATTCTGGGCATTGTCACTGCGGTCCCTGTCACTACCGGTGTTTTGTCTCACCAGTGGTCTTTCGTCTCTCGGATTGAAGCATGGCGCTGTAGGATTAAGCCTGCTTGTATCAATTTCTCTTACTTTCCCCTGCATGAGTCCATTAAAGTTCCGTCCGTCTTGATTATTGTGATGTCAACCATTTCTCTCCCACCACACTGGTCTGTCTGTTTCTGGATATTCCTCAAGTTTACATGATTTCCATGATCTCTCTGCCTGTCATATCTTTGTGAGTTATCCTGTGATAATTTGTTCGCACCTCTCCTGTCATAATCTCGCCTGGGCAACGTAAAGCTGTCCCTGTTTTCTCCGAGTCATCGATATTTAGCAAGGAATTCTAATGCATCTTGTGTATTTTGGAAATTCCCACAAATCAGTCCATGCTGCACCCTGGGTTCAAAATGTGACATAAGTGTGGATAACAAATCCATCTGCGTCATTGGTGGATTTAGTGTAGAAGCAAGAAGTGCATACCTAATGTAGTGATCCAGGTATGATTCACCAGAACTTGGGTTGTATTTGTCTAATAGAATGAACTACTAATACTGGCCTCACAACATGGATTCCAAAGTAATTCAATAAATGTTTTCTTAAACTCATTGTAACTTTTAAGTCTATGGAACAAAACTGAAAGCCACTGCTTTGCAAAAGGTTCCTGAATTGCTCTGAATATCAAAAGTAGGCATAATTAGTCTGAGAATGAAGTACTGATCAAGGTACCTAATGAAATGAAGAGGAACCTGCTTTGTACTCTCTGAGAAGGTAGGTACAGTTAACTCACAAAGCCCTGCACATTTTGCATGTAACTCAGAAGTCACATTTGCATTTCCATAGCTACATGAATTGGTTGGCTGGTTAGTTAATAACACTGTTAACATCATTACACACAGATGTACTGCAACCATTCACACAATTCGGTCCATGCGTGCTAGGAACAGTGTTGTTAGAACCTGCTCTACTTATTGCACTACCTGCTGCACTGCTCTGACCTGACAAAGCATTTACTGAAACAGCTGGTGATGAGTGGTCTGCTTTCCTTGTCACTAGCTTAGCTTGCAAATCTCCTAATGTAACACTTAACCTTGATATCTCAGATGTACTGTGTTGTCTAACATCTTGGACTTCCCCTGAAACTGTTCTAAACTTGCTATCCACATGCACCTTGGATTTACTGATCTCCTGACTTAAATTGTCAATAGTTACTCCTATATGTTCTTTGTGTTTCTTAATACTGGCTAGCAATGAACTCAAAGCTGCTGTAATTTCTTGTCCCTGCCAATCTGTTTCTCTCCTAGTTTGGACCACTTGTGCACTTAGTCATTCATTCATGCATTCCTGCATATTCTTGATGGTAGTGTTTTGCAGGGTAGTAATTTCATTTTCAGAGTCCCTACTTACATTATCTACCTTATCTGATACTACTCTACTTTCTGAACTTAATTTTGCATTGAATTCCTCTCAAATTTCAACATTTGCTGACTCAAATCCAGCAGTGGGGTTCTCAGCTAATTTTTCATTTTCATACCTCAGTTCATACTTCAAATTCTCTAAAGCAAAGGTTAACTTAGAACCACAGTAGCGAATAGCACAACTTTCAGACTGAATACTGTGCATCAAAATGGAAAGCAATTCCTTGAATTGAGTAGCAGAAATACTGCCTTTGTCTATGCTGGAATCTGTGCAGTTTGTTATGTTATCGTTGCTGGTAGCAACAATATTTGCATTTGGGTCTGCATGTTCTAATGCAGGATTTTCCCTAACTGTTACTTCAGCAACTGATTCAAAACAGTTGACATTTCTGTCTTTCATATTTTCACCATAGTCACTACCTGCCTGACTGATTACAGAATACTTCTATTATGTCATCTTCTACTGGCCATTAGACAGAGTTCTCTGTAACACTGATGTTAGTATGTTTTACAAACAGTAGGTTCACAACTGTAAATTTAGAGGTGACAGTTGTGTTGGAGATACAGATGTGAATGGTGTACCAGCCTGTACTCGCTAGTTCATGAGGTCAGCAGGCGACTTGCCGCTGGCCGTATCCTTTGTCACTCACACACTCACACTAGATACTCCCTCACTGTCACTTGTTTTCTTGAAGCAGTAGATGTTAATGTTGACAGGTCGTTGCACCTCCTTTTCCTGTGGGTGATGTCTGGGTATTTGCTTGATGACATTTTGCTGCCTTCCAATGTTTTGGTATCTCCCGACTTTCTTCCTGGGTGACTTTGTCCATACACTTCTCGCTCTGTTGTATGTGTCCTCTGTGTGTCTGCTAAGTACTTGTTTATCTGAATTTTGCTTCTTCTCACGTCTTCCAGTACTTTCACAGGGATTTGTCTTTCTTGTAGTGGTGCAGCCTCAGGTGGTTGTCATTTATTCCTCCTACATGTTAGACTTTCTCCACGCCACTTAGAAATCAAGCCCCGCAGTTGGGCAGCTATTTATTTTTCAGTTGTTTCACATGCACTAATCTCAAGGAATCTTATGTGTTCTAAGTAGCAAAATGGTAATTTCATAAACAATAGGACCCATAAAATATTATTTGTATTATTTCACCAGATTATTAAAGCTTACAGATGTCTGCATGTATGGATGCGCCGCTGAAAATCTATGCACTTCTATTCTTGGTGTAACTTAAACAAGACTTCTCACATCCTAGGTAGAAAACAGACTACTCGCTTATGTTAGGTTTTTGAAACTCGCACAGTTTCAAATTCATCCCTGCTAAAATATTCTTACTGTCCCCAATTGGCTAACAGTTAAAGTTCAGTACTTCCTAATACGTTCAACAGGCAAAATTTAAAATACTTTATCTCCATTGGCTGTCATGTAAGTAACGCTAATTTCCTGTGTCACAACTCGTATAAACCCTTGCACTTGTGTAATGTATATTCTTGGGTTTTTTTTGTAAAGCTAAATACTGTTTAAATTTTATTCACTTCTACGTAAAGGAAGTGAATAGTCACTCGCCGTTAACTGGTCAGCATATACCACTTCGTTCAATACGCTTTAGGCATATCGAACCCCGGCGGTGACGTGATATTTCGCTGTACTAGAAAGAATGTTTATTTAGCATCTTGCCCCTATATAACTGAGAAATTAACGATGATTTAGCTCTCACTCGAGGTTGAACATTTACTGGTCGCTACATATCTCCGACATTACATATTGAAAGCAGTACATTTTTAAAGAGATTTTATTGTGTTGGCCATGCTGTACTGTTTCTTGTTACTAAAATTTAAGTTGTGCTGACTGAAATTAATAAATTACAAACTTTAAAATTTAAGTTGTTCGAGTAGAGCGAAGACTTTGAAACTAATTTGGCAACTTAATTAATTAGAAATTCTAAATTTATACAATTGGCAAAATTATAAAATGGGCAAGATACTTATTTCACTTTTACACTTTCAAATTTGTTAGGATATTATTTATATTTGTAGTGAATTATTAGATAGAGTTGAATACAGATTTATTTTTATAATTGTGGTTGGTTTATTTGTGGAATTGATTAAGTGATTGTTTTATTTAACCCAGAATTCAATTAGCTAAACTTTGTGTATGTCAGAAGCTTTCTGACTGGTGGCAGTTACTACCGATGTGTTTAACATAAATCAGTGCTAATCAGTTCGCTACCCACATACAGTGACACTGAGAGGAAAGCGTTAGTAAAATCTAGCAGTTCTAATCAGTATATCAGAGTACCGATTTCGATAGGACGAACAACCTCCAAAATGGCACTATGCATGTCCTACTCGTTCTCTCACTCTCTGTCTCTGTCCTCTTTAGGTTGCTACACAAACTCATTACATTTACCTTTCCACCCAAAACTAAATTACTAATTTTAAACAAACCTATCCTACCTACCAAATGTATAATTTTAACGCCTATTAAACTTAATCCACATATAATATACCCTTATTGTAAGCTTATACACGCATGCACAGGCACAGGAGCACCCCTCCCCCCACACACACACACATACCACACACACACACATACATAATTATACATACCAAAGTTATAATTTTCAAAGTACAAAGATCCTTCATAGTTGTGGGAATATTTTCTCACATCATTGCTGAATTTATTAACAAGGTCTTTATCTTGTAAAAGTGCTTGTATTTCCACTTTGGTGGGACTAGATGATTTCAGCAAATTGTGCAGGTGACTCCATACAAAGGACCCAACTGCAAAGAAAAATAAGTTGCTATTCTTAAACCTTACATGATATTATGTTTGCAGTGAAAAGTAACCAAACAAACATCAACCTAATGATATTTTATTTATTTATTTATTTATTTACTTATTGGAAATACAATCCTTTCATGAATATTAACATACAGTAATTTATTATGCCCATCACTGTAACATTACCAATTCACAAAGAAAAAAAAGAAGTGTCACTTAAGAAGCAATATGAGATTTAATGCGCAGGGGAATGGAAATGAAGAAAAAATTTAGGCACACAACTCGTCACTTAGAAGTAACTAATTCACAGTGAAATAACTGTAACAAGTACATGATAAGTAATAACTACGTTACTTGGGACACAATACTTTGTAAAATTTGTATGATATAAATATTCCCTCCTCCTTAGTTATTACCTGTCAACATTAATGTTTAGCATCTCTTGAATCTAATAATACTTGAAGTGTAGCACTCTTTACACTACCATGGAACTACTTATGACAGAAAATAAATTCCCAACAGTGAAAGTAAAGACAAGGTTGCCAGAGATTTTCTCTTCTCCACATCTGTTCAGACTGGCCTTATAACCCACCCAAACTACTCTACAATGTGTAGTTGGGCAATATCCCAGGGGCAAAGCAGCCAGTGCATGGTGTTGACCACCCACCCCAATCTGGTGCCGATGCTGGGAATGAGTAGAGGTATACCTCTGCTCCTCCTCTGTACCTTCAAGGCAAGTTACAGGGAGATAATTACCTACACAGTCAACAAAACAGCCTTTAAGATGAAAGAAGAACTTAGGTAAGCTGGGTGGGTCATCTGTGTCAGGTTTATTCACCATACACAGGGAATGTCTCCTGCTAATCATGTAGCCAATCATTTTTGGTACATTTGTTAATCAAGTACAACGATTGCTAGCACTCAGTTATGGGCACTGTGAAGCCATCCATCATAAATTTCACTGTCAATGTCCATTTGAGAAACCTTTAGTGAAAGGGACAAAGGGACTGCTACAGAAGTATTTGAGTCAGAAACCCTGTGAGCAGCTGACAAATGAAAATAAGGTCTGTTTAGATGATCCTGAAATGCATGGGAAACATGCAGTATTCATAATGTAACATACAATGAAGGGCAACACCCTAACACCAGTAAACTTATAACCCAAGATGAAAAATAAACTAACAAAAGAAATTTTCATAGTGACCACTATAGTTGGACACTGACATTCTAGTAAGCAAGCTGTGTACGCAATGTTGCTCATAGTGAGGTCACCTGAAGCAGAGATTGATAGTTGCGGAGTGAAGTAACTCATGGTTTCTAGAACACGATTTTGAATTTGAGTGAAAGAAGGAGGTTACACAACTGGTAGTTGATAAACTGGACAAGTGCAGATTTTTTTACCTCATATGGAAATAAATAAATAAAAAAAAATAGTGAGGACTTTATCCAATTCGATGAACCTCATCCATGTCCCTTAAGAAGTCTCACCTACCATACTGAGCACATCAGGGCATACAATGTACATAGTGTGCTTGTGTACGGTCACTTAAAACAGCACACATACATACATACTGCTAGTGTAAGCACACTAAATACGCTTCTTATTTGCTTGGAAATTTTATAGCATTTACTGTGATAGAACTAAGTTTCTTTGTTCTAAAAGAATGGATATAAAAATTATTAGACCTGACCCTATAATTACACATTTAGGAACGAACTCCAAATTTTCTGTACTTTTGGTTCTAAATATTAAACTGAGAAGGTCTGGATTAAAAGGTATAAGGCCTGTTACATAAATAAATTGGTAAACAACATCTAACCTTGATTGACTTCTTCTACTTCAAGTGAGTGTTTGATTGTTTTAACTATGGTGTAAGTGGGGCATCTCATCACCTCCAAGTAGGCTGCAATGCGCAGTTCAGAATCCATTGACTGATCACGGAAGAGATTCAAGAAGTACTCACGAGTCTCTTCACATGAAAGTCGTCTGCAAAGAAAACAAGATCCTGCCTCATTGCTGAGTCAAGTTGTACCACTAATTTTGTTTGTCATCTTTCTATACAATTTTTTACCCAATTCAGCTCATCTCTTAGAATTGCTGGTTGGGTGGGGAAATAAATTTGTATCACCAATAAAGACGAAACAGGTAAATAAAAATCCGAATAACATGTTTACAAAATACAACAGTCAAATCTGTAGGGCACATTGCCACTCATGGTTTACAGTATTTACATCACAAATATATGCATTAATAAGTGACGGGACATGTGTGTAGGTGGAAACCAAGTCCTAAAGGTAATGTTAAATATTGTAGATACAGTAAGTTGTATGAGTACTTTCAAATTTCTTTTTCAACTCGTTTACAGATACAGAATTAATCAACAGAGAAGAACCAGATGAATATATTTACATCAGAGTCAATAGTGTTGTTTCAGAAATATAAATTTATTTCAGATGCATATAAGAATGATGTTTAACAAATAAGATTCCCTAGGTCTTAAAAATGAAATGAAAAGTAAACATAATGTTATATGTAGCTAGTTTATTCCACTGAATAAGAACATTCAAGCAATTGTCCCATCTTGACATGAGCTTAACAGTTCTGTTGTGGTTGCAATCAGGAGCCCCTGCATTGGGATACGTTAATGAACAGACATTTTAACCTCCCCATTTTCATGGCATCAATGGCCTTCCAAATGTTGCTTCTGTGACCCTAACTATAGGATGACCAGTCCAGAAGTTCCCAGTGAAATGACAGTAACAACTCATTATTCAAAGTGTGCTGTGTGTTATGCTGAAGGATGATACCTCACAACAAATCATTTATTTGGTCACTGAAGTAACATTTGGGAGGTCACTGATTCCACAATAACAAGGAAGTAACAATGGCTGGTCATGAATGGTTGAATGGTTGTGAATGCAACAGTCTGATTCATATCACTATAGAAATCTTAAACTTGTGCTACAGTGAGACAAATACATCAATGTGCGTGAGGATTATGCTACAAATAACAATACCAAAGTGGGATCAATGAGCTATGTTTAAGGTCATAATGATATCTCATTCAATTTTTGTAACCAAGGGAGCCTTACTCAGATAAAAATAAACAAGAAGTGTCCTGCACCTGTGGGCCTCTACAGCAGCAATCCTAACCTCCATAGGCAGCTGTTTGTCTTCTATGCAGAGTCGCAAAGTGGGATTTTTGACACTCTGAGCAACACCAATATTTCCTAGGGCTTTTATGGCTACCAGGGTCTGCAACATAACAATTTTAAAGAGGCAGTAAATCACGATTAGAGTTTACTATTAGTTTAATATCTTTTTAATTATCATCATCTCTGAGCCTTTAAAACATGAAGACATCTTCAGAACTTCATGGGATGAGGGTTGGTGAAATAATATTATTCCACACACCTTGCATTAACTGTTTGCTACCTTTACACCCCACACTAAAAGCGAGGGAGAAAATACACAGATCTGCTATGTCTTTGCTACAACTACATGCACCAACATTGGAGAAAACTTTTCACATTTTTATAACAGGACCGTGACCTTTGATATTTAACAATTTATTTAACAATGCTGCATCAAATGTAATATCAAATCTAAAGCAGAAAGTTGCTCCTGAAAAGAAAACTGTACATGATTTATAATTACCAGAAAATACTTGTATCCAGGTATTAGTTACACATATATAATATAAAACTGCAAAAAAAGCAGGAAAGTTTGACTTACCTTTTCTATAGTCACTTGACTTTTTTCTTTAATCTGACAACCACTATTTGCTTGATTTTCAAGGAATGAAATGATGTTGGCAACTTCAGCCTGTGTTGCGCAGTTAGAATTCCATTTACAATATGAACGAACAACTGCAGATACACTAAGAAAGAACTGGGTATCTGCTTTGTCCCATTTCAGCAGAGGTGTAATTATACTAACTGTCTGTAAATCAGGCCTGTAGTAAAAAAGAATTCAAATTATTTATCTCAAAATCTTAGCAACTAAATAAATTTATTAATATTTGAAATTTATTACTTCTCTCATAATTACTGCCACTTTGGTCTTGCCAGAATATGAAAAGGAAAAAAACCAGTTTGTGTAAAAATATCTCAAGAAATAGGGTTACCAAATTTTAGGTCTTTACATCTTTTGTAGACTTTCTGCGATGATTTACTGATTGCTGCTAATTATGATTGAGCTAATTGATCATTTACTTTAAACTATTACTGTACACCGAAGATTAAACTGTTTTATGCATATGCAACCGTGAGAGTGTTTCTCTGTATATTTATCCCAGACAATATATAAAATAAAAGTGGGCCGGGTAGCTCAGACAGTATAGCAACTGACTATGGGCTGGATGGTCCGGGATCGAATCCCGGTGGGGACGAGATTTTCCATCCATCCAGACCGGCCCTGGGGCCCACCCAGCCTCCTGTACAATGGGTACCGGGTCTTTCCCAGGGATAAAGTACAACAGGGGCGTGCTGCTGACCACTCACCCCCTTCTAGTTGCATGGTCATGGAGGAGTAGAGCTATACCTCTACCCACACTCTGGGCCACACCGGGCCTGTAACGGGAACACTTTACCTTTATATATAAAATAAAAATACAGCAAATGTAACAAATAAGATGTTATGTTGAATTTGCAATGGACATTACACTAGGATGATATAAAATGAGCAAAGTCACTTGAAAAGAACTGCGCCCTTCTGAGCTATTACGCAGTGAGTACTGGTAATACCTGACTGACTTTTGGGACCCTTGACCCTTAAAGATGGGACTGTTACATTCTCCCAAAATGTCCCTAAGTAACTGCCCCTATTCATTGCATGATGCCCAGAAGAGTGCAGTTCTCATCTGCTTTGTGGCAGAAGCCTGACACCATGAAATGTCACTTGAAAATTATACCAAAAATTGAATGCAATTATCTTACATAAGGAACCGGGAGCAAGTAAAATAAAATAAGGTCCATAGAATACGAATATAATAAGATAGAGTGGAGTTTGGTGGGTTGGGAAAACAAAGTGGCCTTGTGGTTGTTCAGCTGGTTACAGCCGCATTGAAGGCACCTGCTGCACCAGTCTCCAGGGTAGAAGTTACTGAATGTGCCTGACATTGGCAAGTCAGTCAGAAAAATATTTGGTAATATAATAGTCACTTCACTGTAACAGATACCTTGGTATAAATGACAATGCTAGTAGCCAGTCATGGACAACATCTTGAGGCACACCCTTCTTCAGGATGATATCTTTCATCACTGCAACAGCAGCGTTACTGCCGAGCATTGGGAGTGCATCCAAAATATGCCTCCTACAAATTAATTGCATAGATTACCACAAACATTCATTTAAACTGTGTATTAAGGTGACTGGGACAAAATCTAAATTTTCGTGCACTTATCCATATTGTGTAACAAATAAATTAATAAATCGATGAGTACAGTTTCATCTGAGCATCAAGGAGATATAAGCTTCTGGACTTAATTCCCTTATTGTCTTGACAGTCATAAATTCAAGGTGATCTGATTCTTGGAGAAGAGTGATACTCTCTGAAACTAGGAATGATAACTACTGTTAAATGTTCCTTTGATACATGACTTAAAACCATGGATAAACTTTAATTACAGCTTAGGCAAAGAGTTCTTTTTGCAAGCATTAGATTGCATAAAATAATGGAAAACTCTCTGTAATATGGGCGATATTACACAAATACCAGTATGCTGCAACATACATAAATGTATGCACTTTTAAAATATCACATGTGTAAACTTGAAACTGTGCAGATTATTGACATGTCCTATGCCAACAACTTGGCACAAAGGATGAATAAAATGATTGATTGGACTGACTGATTGATTGATTTATTGAAAGATTCAGTAATATATACTAACTCACTTGCATGGAACAAAACATTATATATTTGACACATTCAAAGAAATTGAAAATTAATGTTAAATTATATGGAATAAATAATTTTAAAGCTGAAAGGAAAAAACATAACATTACAAAAAAAGACTAATTTTTTGTTAGAACTTTGTGTTATGCTTACATGACAGTCACCAATTTGAAATATGATGGTATTTTGAAGTGTGCTGTATCTCACCTTCCTGTACTGCAGATGGTGTCTGCACGATTGTACACCTGTGACAAAGCTGGATATGACAGCAGTCTTGCAGTATGAATAAACTTTGTGAACACATCTGGGAACTCAGGCTGGATATCATCCTGAAATACAGTATGCGAAAAAACATTACTTACTTACTTATTCCATGCTGCAGAGTCCTTCTTGAGAAGCTAACTGGTTTGCAGCTAGTCAAGATATTCCCCGCATTTCACGGAACCCGAAGGTTCATTACCGCGCTCACAAGCGTCTGCCACCTGTCTCTATCCTGGGCCAGCCCAATCCAGTCCATATACCCACATCCCACCTCCTGGAGATCCATCCTAATA
>Ga0123357_10002983_pt1 | contig 19149 bp, 15 predicted proteins | sample TergutEmb28metaG_FD_89873 | JGI IMG/M metagenome (GOLD analysis project Ga0123357, IMG submission 89873) | Embiratermes neotenicus P4 segment gut microbial communities from Petit-Saut dam, French Guiana - Emb289 P4 | ecosystem: Host-associated > Arthropoda: Insects > Digestive system > Gut ...
AGCCAATTCTGGACTCATTTCAACTCTTCCTTGCTTTCTCTTGAGAGGCAGTGTGAGAACTTCATCTCGTTTGAATGATATGGTAGGTCGGTCAGTTTCTACTACCAGGTCAATCCGATGAGGTGCTGTTACAGGTGGTAGGGTGTAAGATTCCGGCAGAACCAGTGTGCCAGGCCTGAGATCCCTTATCAGTTTGTTGGCCTGTGTGAAATTGAGACTTGTGTCGATAGGACAGTGTACTGCTTTCATTGCAAGAGGCTGGAATGGGGCCAGTGCTTCCATGTAGGGAAAATCTGGTTCTGAAACAAGTAGGAGAGCTGCATGTTCTGTACTTTCACTGTAAGGCAAACACGGTAATAACTACAAAGCTTTTAGTTTAGTAACAAGTATGTACTGCCACCTGTCCTGCATCCTAAAACTATTCACATCCTAGATCAGCAACAGCCAGAAAAAGTCAGTTATACAGAGAACAAGATTTACCATGGTCTTACTACACTTGTAAAATGTACAGTATTTAGGTAAAAAAAAAAAAAAAATTAATTTGTAACATCTTTGCAGTGTATAGGCCACAGAAAGAATGTTTCCAAGATTATTGTAAAAAATATTCTCCGTCAACAGAGCCATGTAAAATAACCATATACAGAACAGTGAAAAACTTTTTAATGACAGGTTCAGTGAGGCACAAAAAGCTAGAATGAAAACATATGTATTTTTAATGTGGCAAGGTTTACATTACGTAAAATCATAAACAGCCAAAATAACAGACAGTGGTGTTCAAAATTCCCGTTAGGTCATGCAGTTCCCCTGCGTGATTTAAAGTCAAGGTCTGGTAGAGAGTGAATGTGCACAAAATCAAAAAGTTAATATTTGCCGATAAAAAAAATAAATTCCGATAGCAACATCCAATCAATTCCAAAACATTCTTAAAAAAAAGCAATAAAATGTAATTACTGCATTAAAAACAATGCCACAGCACATAGAGTATATTTCTCAATGACAGCATTGGAAGAGCTACTTGGTGATCAGCTCATAAGTCACAGGTTAGACCTCCTACACCTCCAGATCTGAATTGGTATGCTTCTTTCTCATTTATAAAACCAACATATGCAAATCCAATACACATAACAATAAAGTTCCTTGTTTACTTGTACACATTTTGGCAGAACTCTGCCATCTTCAGAGAGTCTATACACCAGTATTTAAAACTCAATAAAGTAAAGTACATGACAATAATAATCCATATTATATTGTAAAGATGTCTGCAGCTAAATTCAAAATTGTATGATCTCATAAAATGTGTTTAAAATTCTACATGCCTGGTATAACAACATGTAACACATTACAACAGTAATGCATATTACATCATAGTGATTTCTGGAGTTACATTAAAATATGTGAGATCTTGTAAAATATGGTTAAAATTTTATATGCTTGGTATTCTGTAGGTTTTGTCACTGCATATGAACATCTAATCTTGTTCTTGATCCATTATGGAACTTGTCCTTGTATTAGGTGTCACTGTGCTCTGCATAGGAGGTAATTTATTACTAGTCCAGTAATGAGTATCTACCTATTAATATTATGCTTGGAGTGAGTGCATCACACAGCTTTCAAGTGGCTGAGTAACACCCCAGTTGCTGTGTTATTTATGAGGAATGCACTGAGTTAGAAGAAAAAGTTAAATATTGACTGTGACCTCATTGTGGTATGCATTCATACTTAGAAAGAAAGAATTGAGTAACAAGCACACAATAAAACACAGCAAAACGAGATGGCATCCCCACAATGGATGAAATTAAAACCTGGTTTTCTCTAAGAATAAAGAAACAACTGATGAAGGAGGCTATGGAGTAATACACAAATAGTACATCAGTCTATCCTAATATGAGTCTGTGGCTAGTTACTAATCAACTATGTTCAGTACTTTGCAATACAAGGCGCAGAATATGATGCTGAATGAGCCGATAAAGCAGTCAGTCAGGCTTACCAAGAACAGGTCTGGTCAATAACTCAGGTTTGCTTCTATTACTCAAATCTGACATACAGTATATCTTAAGAGAAAGGTGCAAAAATTATAAAAAAATGTAGGAGTCACCTCAAAATTCTAGGTGCCAGAAGGGTGATATAAAGCAAATTTTGTACTAAAACCCACAAATATCATGTGACACCATGCATAATTTCCCTGGGCAAGCCTCAGCTACATGGCATGTCACAGGTGGTGGATGGCAAAAACAACCCACAGTAGTGGGTTGGCTGCAAATCAGGGAAAACCCAAATAAGCAGCCCAGACCAGGGAAGCAGTATTATCAGGCTGTGGTGAACTGGGAGATGGTTGGCCCAGGGCAAGTAAACGCAACATGTAACCCATTAAAATAATGTGATGTGGTGAGTCATGCCACCAGTAAATAAGCGCAACACCTGCTATCTTGCAGGTGAAGAGGAATCTTCAAAAGCTAAGGGCAAGAACCCAACAGAAAACTCTGGCAAGCCTTATGGCTGGGAACACAGCCATCCATCTGGGAAGGTGAGTCAATCCCCCACATTCTCGAAAATTTTCTGATTACAGAAATCAAAGTGAAGCAATGCCAAACGGTTCTATAAACAACCATTTGCACTAAAAAGGAATATGATTATTGGTGCATGGAATATGAAAACATTATTTGAAAGATGGAAATTACGAAAGGCTGAATATCAGATGGAAAAATATATGTTGGACATTTTGGGTGTGAGCAAGATGGAAGAATTTTCTTGTACACTGGAAGTGATGAAGATGAAGATCATAGAAATGGAGTAGGAATATTGTTAAGTAAAAGGTAAAAAACGGTTTAATAGAATGGCATTCTGTATGAGAAAGAATTATAACTGCACATTTAAATGAAAAAGTTCAAAATATTAGCATTCTACAATGTTATGTGCCTACAGAGAATTATGAAATAGAGAGTAAGATACAATTTTATCAATGTTTCAATAAAATAATGAAGATCAATACAAGAGACATTATTGTTGTTATGGGGGACATGAATGCTAAGGATGGGGTAAAAAACGAAGGACTATAACAAATTATGGGAAACACGGTCTGGGCAAAGTTATATGGGGCACAGTATTCCCTCATTAAAAGTGTCATAAAGTTACCTGGGAATCTTCACACCACGTGACAGAGAATCAAATATATCACATAACTGTAAGTCAGCAGTTTATAAAATGTCTAGAAGATGTGAGAAAAAAATGAGGAGCAGATATTGGGAGTGACTATCATTTGATTGTGGCAAAACTTAGAATAAAAATAAAAGCAAAGAGAAAGACATCTGGGAAAAATAAGAGGAGATATGATGTGGCAAAGTTAAGAAATAACAATATGAGAAAAGAATTTAATTTACAACTAAGGAATCCCTTCATATTCTTACCTGAAGAGACGACAGATTCTGTGACAGGAAAACAGAACAAAGTCATTAAAGATGACTATTTAAATACATGTGAAAATGTGATAGGATTCAAGAATAACACAAAAAAACGGATTTCTGAGAAAACATGGATGAAATTACCTGATGGGAGAGAATAAAGAACAAGTAAATGTTAGTAAATCAAGACAAGAGAAAGCTGTGTTTCAAACAGAATTCTTGAATGGTGATAAAGAAGTTAAAAAGAGTTGCAAAAGTATCGTAGAAGAATGGTTGTTGAACTTTCAAAGAAGGTGAAAGATGCTGCACAAACTAATGAAAACAAAGAATTATATAAAATTACTAATAAGTTATCAAATAGAAAATGGAATGGGAATCACTTGTTAAGAGATAACAAGGGAGAATTACTGACAGGGTGGGAGAACAAGCATCAAGGTGGCATAAACACTTTCCTGAAATTTTGAATTGAGACAACTAAGGAAAAAGAAAATGAAAACGAAAAGTGACAAATGGGGAAAACACTGGTATAAGTACACAGGCACCAATAGAAGCAGATATAAGAGAGGCTCTGAGACAGATAACAACTGGAAAAGCACTAGGAGTAGATAACATTCACCAAGTAGAACTACAAAGTGGCATTTAGATATCAGTGAAATTTATGCACCCATTATTTGCAGATATCTGGGATAAGGAGGAGATGCAGATCAATGGAAGGAAGAACTAACAATGAAGCTGCCAAAGAAAGGCAACACTTCAAAATGTGACAATTAGAGAGGAATAACATTACTCTCTACACCACGTAATGACAAGTTTTATCTTAAGTAGAGCAGAACTGGTATTGGAGCCCCACCTAAAGAAAGAACAAGCAGGCTTTAGGAAAGGGTGCATCTGCTTTGATATTATTAGTGCACTTAGAATTATTTTAGAACAAAATAACAAATGACAACACACACTCTTAACTTGTATCTGTGGACTTCAAAAAGGCCTTCAGTTCATTAGTTAGGGATGTAATATTGCAAGTTCTGAAAGAATACAAGGTCCCAAAGATGACTGTAAGCATGATCAAAGTCCTACATGAATGATTCAAATGTCATGGTCCATGAAGGAAAGCTGACTAACTTTAAGTAACAACAGGAGTCACACAGGGTTGTATATTATCTCCCACCTTATTTCTTTTAGTGTTGGACAACGTCATGGACAAAGTCGTAAATGGCAGAAACAGAGGAATACAGTGGAGAATGATGGAAAGGTTAGAAAAATCTTGATTTTGCTGATGACATTTGTTTACTTGCACAAAGATCAAGTGATATAAAAGCAGAGACAGAGAAATTGGAAGAAGAGGCAGCGAAGGTGGGACTTAGAATAAATGAATTTATAACTAAGAAAATAAAAGTCAATCCTAGTACAGATCTGGTATTAATAAATGGTAAAGAGATGAAATAGATGAACTCTTTTACACATCTTGGCAGCACTGCTGCTATAGGTGGTGCAATCTTAGAGGATGCCTATAACCATATCAACAAGGCAAACAAGGCCTTTGTGAAGTTGTACCCAGATTGTAGGAATAAAAATATATTAGTTAGAACTAATATTCAGTTGGCTAATACAATCGTTAAGTCAGTCCTACTGAATGGGTGTGAAATGAGGAAAATAACAAAATGGATAAGTAATTCACTCCAAATGTTTATAAACAAATGCCTGTCATTTATTTTAAATGTCAAATGACCAGATAAAATTTCAATAGAAATTTCAGCAGCAAACAAAACAAACACCTATTGAACACCAAATAATGGGAAGAAAATGGCAATGAATAGGCCATACACTACGTAAACCACTAGGTGCAACAGAAAGAAATGCACTGAACTGGAACCCTCAGGGTACAAGGGAAGGGGTAGACCTAGAACAACCTGGTAAAAAATAACAGAAAAGAACTGGAGAAGGCTGGAGAAAGGTGGAAAGAGACTAAGGACTAACCTTATATAGAACCAAATGGAAGGGCTTCACGACAATCTAATGTTCCACATAAGAACAAAAGAAAATATTGATGACCAAGCACAAATTTAGGCACCCAGGATTTGTGCACCTCCATGTTAAGAGATCACTTCCCTCTAGTGCTGTGGTTAAGAGTGAATGGACATGTATTACTACCCCTCATATTCCTTCATGGCATGGTGCCTAACTGCAGAGATTTCACCTTACAGTAAGAGACAGCACTACTGAATCAAATACTTAATTTTCAAAATGTCTGCATATTAGCCCCCAGCAAACAGTCTCTTTTTCAAACATAAAAAAATCTGGGTCAAGTATGTCTCAAAAGGATTTTACCCGTCATTCTGTGATTACAAAACATCTTGGTGATAGGCATAAGTTGTAATACAAACAGGGATGGTCATTTTATGTGAAGTTCAACCAAATTTATCTATGGCATCTTATTTGGAATAAAAAAAAATAAAAAAAAATACAGATGGAGAATGCAGTACAATAGGCATAACCATCAGTTTACATCTGAGAAAGTAGGAAAAAAAAAAGTAGTATTTTCATTGTATGAACAAGATAATACACAAACTCAGTAGGTGATACACAACCAGTAAATATACCAAATTACTTACATTATTCATATGAACATGAAGTGCTCCTGCGTTAGTCTGGTCTGTTAGGTGCTCACTCACAGAGTCATTACATGAGGAAAATAATTTGTTTGTAGAAGACATCACTGTCACAGTTTGTTATGCACATAATATAGTGGGCTGTAGGTCTTCAGATGCTGACAGATATTAAATGGGGGAATTCTAATTATTCCTAAACCAGTGTGCTGTTGTTGTTACATGACAGCATCAAATAGTTTGGCCACTGAAATGTGTGATTTTTTAAACATCCAAAGCAATAAAAATGGGTTAATATTTAAGGTCTGTAAGTCTGCTTTCATTGTTATAATTTCTCAGTGATGAGCATGGCACTGATCCTACCAAATCATACATGTAACTTACTTCAAAGAGTTAAGATGGTGAGATCTAAGGTTCTGATGTGCAGCAGATTCCTCTGAAATACCGGTTAACTATCCACCCAACCACATGGTGTCACACCCCACAAGACCGTAATCTTCCAGAATCAAGATGGATAAGAAACAAATCATCAGTAATTTTTTTATTGTAAGCACTACACAATTCTGAGAGGGTAAAACTATCAGACTGAACCATAAGTAATAACAAACTGGTTCAATGAAGAGAAAGAAGTCCTGACGTAAATGATATGCATCTTTGGTAGACTATGAAATATATATGACTGTCATTTACAACTACTAATTGTATACACTTTATATTGTGAAATATACAAATATATTTATATTAACACTAAATGTTGCATTACCAGTGAACACTAAAGGCTTACCAGTTGTGTATATATTTCATGAACGCTTAGTTCTTGCTGGTTTTTTTTACTCTTTCCTCCAAGCCAATGACTGATCAAAGACACATGTCAAACAATACTGAACATGTGTAGATGAGAACTTACCTGTGAAGACAATAGTATTCTGAGCATTGGACCCCCACAACTCAACAAAGTGAACAGCATCTCCAAACCTGAGACTTGGGTGACCACAGAAAACTACACAAGGCTGGCGATAGTCAGTGCTGAATCCTTCTGTATAGATGTGTTTGAAATGCTTTAAGCGACCATTACGAACTAGGCCAGCATGAGGAAATGGTTCCTCCGGTAAGTACACTTTATTTTGCTTTACTGTTGACAACCATTCAGCCAAAATATTTGAGTATGCAAGTGATGTGTCTGCCACAGGTGATATAAAGAACATAGGTGTTGAACCCATTCCTGAGTTTTCAAGATGGCTGGAGAGGCACTCAAATAAGTCATACACAACTCCAGATGGATAGCAAGGAATGAGGACACTACCACCACATCTCAGTGTTGTAGCCACTGTCATGCACAATTCTCCCAGCATTGAATCAGGATTTGCAGTTGGAGTCTGTGTCAATCCAGTGAGTATTAATACATTTGCATTCTTTAGAGCTGTCTGATCCATGGGTCGTGGGTGAGTTGTCAGTGTGGAGGAGCCACTAACATATGCAACCTTCTCATAGTGAGAGGAAATGACCCAGTTACTAGAGCCAAGGCAGTATCCAGAGCTGACTGCCATTACATTCACTGCTCCGTAGACATCCAATTTCTCATTGTAACCAACCATCTGAAAGATAAAGATTCATTAGCATAGTTTAAAACGATATGTATAAAATCTTAGGAAATGGATCCTATATACACATTCCTGTAAAACTTGTAAATCGACATGCCTTCAGTTGAAACTGTGATCACCCCATGCCACTGAATCATTTTACAACAGATTCAGTCATTTTTAGGCATACATACATGCATAGGACCTATTAAAACTGCTCTGTTCATCTGTCTGCATGCATACTGGAACTAAGAACCCCACACTATCAATACTGAGGAAATTTATGAGAAAATGATAAGACATTTCAATGTTGATTTAAACTGGAAAAAGATAATGGACATATCACGCACACACACAAACACATGTACTTCTATATGCGTCTCCAATATACACATGTTGTATATCAACAAACTCATGGGAAAAACTAAATAAACTCTTCACTATGGATTGACTAAATAGAAAAGAGACAATATGGTATACAGGGTAGTCGAAACATAACTTCAGATATATTTGTAGCATAGATGGCTAAAGCTAGCAACTACATGTTTTGGCCTTTGTAATGGCCATCATCAGGTTGTACAGTACTTAGTGTAGAATAACTACACAATATGCAATGCAACAATATGGTTTGATGGTGGGATCTTGATCACCATATCAATATAATATACAGAAGTGTTCTAGTATATGTAATATCTATACATAGTCGGCACTGCAAGCTGTGTGGCGTATGGCCGAACAGAAAAAAAAACCATTTATAGGATTTACTACACTGTTCCACCCATGCTGATAGTGGATACTGCTCTATGTAAAATCCCACCCCGTAGGACTACCACCACGTGCATACCACCTCGAACCAGCCACCAGTTTATATCTCCATCAGATGTTTGTACCTACGCAACATAGCACCAACATACCTACGGGCCATACGCCACACAGCTTGCAGTGCCGACTATATATGGGTATTACATATACTAGAACATTTCTGCATGTTATATTGTTATGGTGATCGAGATCTAGTCATAAAACCATATTGTTGCATTGCATATTGTATAGTTATTGTACAACCTGATGATGGCCATTACAAAGGCCAAAACATGTAGTTGCTAGCTTTTGCCATCCTACTACAAATATATTTCTAAAGTTGTATTTTTACTAGCTTGTATACCATATTGTATTTTGATACACACAACAGGGATGCCACATCTCAAAGTTAGAAAACAGACATTTTATTCCTTCAATGCTGTACTCTATTACATTGTAATTTTAAAGTTCACTCCTCAAAGTTATTACATACATTAAGTTTTTATCATACTCTAGCAGCAACATTACAATCAACTCTAAATCTGTTGCTAATGTGTAGGGAAAACATATAGTATATGTTGCATAAAAAGTGAAAAGACACATTCAAAATGTTTGCATTTATCATGGTTCTGCTGGTATGGAGGCCACTATTGTAGATCTTAGCATTTACATATCCTCAAGAACCACTATGTAATATGTACGTATATCTTTCCACTTGTTTAATCTAAATAAACATGATTAATATTTTGAATACTGTCATCACCTTCAGGTTTTTCATACACAACAAACAGGAATTTGTATGTGTTTCTGTCATAAGGTACAAAGTTTTCTACTCAGATGGGCACTTTAAGAAGAGCCTACTCTAGGCTCTCACTCATTAGTGAGACGGATGAAAGATTACAGGGCAGTTTGTTGTAGCCAAGTTCACTGTTTTCTGATTGTTTTGTGTCAAACCCCACCCCCTGCAACATACAGATTAGTCTGATCATCCACATACACGACACAGGAATTTTGTCACTTGTCTATCCTAATCCCATCTCATTATTCCTGTTTCAGTTGTTTCTTGTGTGCTATGGATTTTAACATTACCTAGAAGGAAATTATACCTGGATTTTAAAACTACCTACAAAGTAATTATATCTTTCTTTTTGTGCCAATATAATTCTTACCGGCAACTTTTCTATTCTTACCTCCTGATGAAAATACATCATGTTTTTGTATCATACATTCTTTAGCCAAAACTTCTTATGCAGTCCAGGGATTGAAACCAACTTTTTAAGGGGCTCAATTGAGTACAAACCTTTGTCTCTGAAGGCACACAAAGACACAGTTTCCAAAAGGTTGTGTATAAAAAAACCCAGGATAAATCAAATTTGTTGCAAAATCTGACAATGACATAGAGTTAGAAATAAAGATTTGTGTTTTACTGCCATTATTGCATGGGTGCAAAAATTTTCCAAAAGTCTCAAAATTCTAAGTGCTAGGTAGGTGACATGAAGTGTCTTCCTTACTGAGGACCCCTTAATGTTCAGCACCAATGCACAAAATGTAGTCACCTGAGTGGCATAATACCCAGGATGTGTGCACTATTTTCATGCTGAGTCTCCACAATTTATGCCTCAATGCAAGGTTTTCTCCAACCTTTCAACATCATATGTAGATGCTGCCACCACCATCCTTCCTACCATTAGGCCCAGCTGGTCTGTCATGTAGGAGGATCAGAAAGTTTCCAGAATTCAGTCATAACAAAATAAATAATAAGTAATAAATAAGTAATAAAAATATTGATGCTGTACAGGCAAGGTTAAATACGGTAATAAAACAGCTTTAAACTTGGTTCCCAATTAACAGCCTTATTGTTGAAACTGATAAAGCAAAGGCAATGCTATTTCATTTGAACAAAACTTGTAATTCAATCATGCCTTAGATAATTTTTAAAAATTCTGAAATCAGTTACACATCTGAAGTTAAGTTCCTGGGAATTAATATCTCATATAAACTAAAATGGAATACCCACTTTCAGTTTTTATGTTCAAAGTTAAAAAATTTCAGTCCCTGATAAGGTACAGTATAATTTTATGGGGTGGGGAAAGACAGAGTGTAAAGGTATTAGAATACAAAAAAGGGTCCTTCGTACAACTAAAGGGCTGCATAAAAGAGTCTTGTAGGCAAATTTTTAAAGAGCTGAAGGTTCTCACAGAGACTGCATTACATATCTTTGAGGTGTTGATCTACACAACAAAGCAACATGTATTTAAGAAGGAATTCAGATATATACGAGTACAACACAAGAAGAAAACAAGATTTACATGTTCCAAGCTGTAATACATCACTTGTCAACAGGAGTGTGATGAACATGGGAATTAGACTGTACAACGAAATGCCAACTAGAATAAAGCAATTAGATATTTTAAGGGACTTTAAAAGAAAATTAAAGTTATTTTTACTGGATCATCCTTTTTATTCATTAAATGAGTTTTTTATCTTTGAAGAAGATAAAAGAACCAATAAGTAACAACACAAGTAAAACAAGATGTAAACGGGACTTCTTTTATTGCAAAAGTTGCTATTATGTAATTAGACTAGTTTATTGGATAATTAATCGCATGTGTGTAGTTGACTGAACTTATGTAATTCTCGTAAAAAGTTTGTATCTGATGGTAATTTGTAACAGCTATATCTATAGTACCTTATATTAAAATATTTTATTTCATCACCTTCTATTAGTGCATTACTATTATATTATTTATAAACTGACTTTATTGTGTACATGAGTTTCTGCATATTGACAAGTCTAATGTTACCATGTAACTATATGGACATAAAATAAATAAAATAAATAAATAAACCATGCTGTGAGGAGAGTCAAGTTCACACAAATAAGTGGAATGTGTGATATCTGGGGAGCAAGTTGGAACAGGTTAAGGCAACTCCATATGCCTCAGTCAGCTGTGGAGTGGAACAATGTCGCCAGTGTTCATTGCAGCGTCACAGTTTCAATGCAGATAAACATCAAGTTCCTTTTCAAACTACAGAAATGAGCAGCAGAAACTCTGGTAGCTCTCAGCGTGCATTATAGAGGTGAAGGTCTTTTAAAAAAAACACCGTACAACCGGTTCAGTCAGCAATATTATTCCATATATCACTGAACGCAATTTTGGAAGGAAATGTAGAAAAAGGAAACATTGCTATAAATCCAAACAAATTTGTGTGTATGCTAATACCACTGTGACTGTCAGAACATTACAGCTTTAGAAAGTGGTATTACTGGCATTGGCACCTGAAGGCAGAAAAATGAGACTAAGAATCAATGAAAAGAAAATTAAGTACATGAAAATAACCTCTATTCAAGCCAGAAGATATTTCCAAAATCTGACAATATGTGATGAAGACCATGTAAAGGATGGAGAGAAAAGGTTGAAGAGGATTAAACATAATGGGAATAGGCACGAACTGGCCAGAGACCATCAGGAATGAAAACTGTACTGGAAGCCAAGGTCCTCATTGAATAGTATCACTTGAGAGAAAGAAGATGTATAACTGATAAAACCAACTGAAGACCTGTCAATAATCACTACAGGATGAGGTACAGTGGCAGGCCAGCATGGTCAAGGAACAATAAAAATGTGGCCACAGTTTGCAGAGTTATAACATCAGGTCAGGATGTGACAACTGAGCAGACAGCAAATAAAAATGACATCTTGTATGGATCAGTTCAGAACATTCTGAAAAAAGATCTGTCAGGGCAGCGTATGTGTATAAAATCTGTCAAACCCTCTTACAAAGGTTCAGATGGAGTTCAGAAAGGTGACTGCTGTTGAAGTTTTTGAATTACTGAAGCATGAAGCAAGCCTTAGCAGAGATTATTACTTGGGATGATCTTGAGTTATTGCCTATGATCCTCTGATGAAATATCAGACTTCTCATGGGCATACCACCCCAACAGGTCCCCTAAAATAAAGTTGATGGTCACAAAATCACAGCAGAATACCAAACTGATCACATTCTTTGACAACTTGGGTGTGGTGCATCATGAGTTTGTCTGTGTCAGACAAGAGCATTTACTGTTTCTTTCATCAAAGTTCTAATGCATTGGAGATACCATTCAACAGAAATATGGAAACAATTGGATTCTTCACCATGACAATGTGTCCTGTCACAGGTCTCTTGCAGAGCAGTGGTTCTTGTAGTAAATAACCAAATTCCAACCATCCCCCAGCTACCGTATTCTCCAGATGTTGCTCTATGTGACTTTTGGGTCTTTGCGAGAATCAAGACAGGGCTCAAAGATCATCATTTGTGTCTGCAGAATAAATTCAACAGAATGCAACTGCAGGCCTCACAGCCATACCAAAACAGGATTTCCAGAGGGGCCTACAACAATGGCCAGACCACAGGAGCAGGTGTTTGTGTGCAGAAGGGCAGTATTTGAAGGGTTACTAGATTAGATTTTAAACATATTCTTTTAGCCACAAATAATACCTGAGTTCTGGGAACTTTTTTATCCTTTCATGCACAGGATGGGTGATAAAACAGACTGTTTTGATTATCTAGGAATAATGTTGTTATCAACTACATACAAAATCTTAACCAACATTCTTCTGTCAAGGTTACAAACATGTGCTGTAAACAAAATTATTGGAGCCATCAGGGTGAACTTTAACATAAAAGATGAACTACTGCTCATACATTGTAAATTCATCAAGTACTTGAGAAAAAAAGGTTATAAAATATAGAAGCTGTTGACAACTTTGAGGATGTTCAAGATTTCACTGGGAAGAAGGAAGTGAGATTAGTATACACATGAAACTAGTTAGGTTAACTAAAATGCATTTCAATGAAACCTACAGTAAAGTTGAGACAGGTAAACATTTGTCTGATACATTCCTATTCAGAATAGCCTGCTTTGTCACAATTGCTTATCAAAATTAAGTAGGGGGCTGACTGGTAGCACCCCATAAACCACGAAGGGCCAGAAGGAACTCTGAAAACAACAGCTAATGGGAATGTTGTGAAGGCGTAACAGGCTTAGTGGACTTACAAATCCTTCAAAAATGAGAAAGTAGGACATTGGGTTGTGGTGTGTGTGCGTGTGTGTGTGCGTGTGTGTGTGTGAGCGCGCTCGCGCATGTGCATGAGTGTGCATGTGCGTGCGTGCACATATGTGGGATTTTTATGTTCCATAGTTTGAAATTTGATACAGTGGTTACACATCTCATTATAACTATTAAATTAGTTAAAACTGGAATAGCTGCATTATGATAAGCAAAGTCAGCATACCTGGATCCTAGCAAGACTACTGTTGACAGCACGCATGTTGTAGATATGTCTCCAGCTGCGCGGCTTCTGACTGTCACGCAGTGGTGCTGGCAATACATGCAGATGCTCTTTCCAATGGCTTGCCAGTGAGGCTTTTGGTGTTTGCTCAATGTGCTGGACCAGCTCTTCCAAGAAAAGTCTGCTCAAATGACAATGTTTGATTAATGACTGTATGGTTTTCTCAAATGCATAGTTACTAGCAGAGATTAACATGTAAACCCCAGACTGTTAACTTATACCTCATGAGGAACCTCAAGATCTCTCTCTTTCTCTCTCCCTCACACACACACACACACACACACACACACACACACCTTATTCCCTACTTACAGTACAACACATACCATAAAGTTTCTTTTTTCTCCCCCAGATCTCAGTGTCATTTCACTTCTACATAAATGCTGAATTTCATTCTGGGGAAGCATATATATCTAGTCTGGGTGCAATAAATATTTTAAACAATTCTGGCATTAGCTAAACAAGGTAGATTCAAAATAACTACTACTTACACACCTATGAGTCTGAGAAGCCACACACTGCAGACAAACACCCAAAGAAATGCATTACTGTAAAAACAGTTATATTTTATTCACAAGATTCCACATACACGTGTATTTCAATGAAAATCTTAATTTCCTCTACTAGTACTTTCCATACAGTTCAATGGGAAATTAAATGACTTATAGCAATTTACCCAGTTATTCCACACATATACATATCCCCAAAAAATGGAGTATAAAATGAAAACATAATCTACACAAAAATCCCACAACAGTGATGCAAAAGTTAGGAGGTATACTCTAATCTTGGATTTTGTATTACATATAGAACATGCTTAGTTTTTACTGTCACATTTAGAGCAAAAATGCTATTTTCTTCATCAACATCAAAGTGACTGAACAACTACCAAAGAGAGAACAAACTGAGTGAAAATTACACAGACTAATTAGTGAATGTTGTTTAAGAAAATAATTTTCATCATTATTCATTCTAAGAATCATAAGAAATCCATACATACACTCCATGGAAAAACTGCAAGATGTGTAAATGTCAAACCAGGGGGTATATATAGACATTCCCCAACTAACATAATAGTTAAGTTCTGGAAGGTATGGCACAAGTTGAATTTCATGCAAGTTGGAATTAAGCACACATACATTCGACTACATATGTAAAGAAAAGGGAGTTCAGCTGAAATCCAAGCTGCAACAGATTTGAATCTGATCAGCCACAGCATGACCACCTGTCTGTTGTTATTTCATATTGTAATAATACTGATAATATTGTTGGCACATTCATCTAATGTATCACTGTCAACAAAAGTACTGCAGTGCTGAACACCTATGTAGCATCACAGAAAAAGCAATGCGTAGCAAACAACAGACTAAACACCCTCTGGTGATTACATGCCCATACACAGTCTAACGTTTTACACAGCAGCCCTCATTCAGTTCTTTCAAAATAAGTTACAGGCATTAAATTCTCCAAAGATGTATTGCCATGACTTAGTTTCCTGAAACTGAAATTAAGTATCATCATGGGCCCCAAAGCCTGGTGGGACACAATGGGGAAAGATAAATATCTTGCCCCCTGGCAGGGAATTGAACCAAGATTTCCCAGACGTCCAGCCTGTAGCTCAGTCAATATACTGATTAAGCTATCCTGGCTGTGTAGAGGAACTTTGTGAAACATGTCTTACATGTTGCCCTTCTCATGATGCAGACAGAAAAACCTCCCATCACCTGTTTTGAAGGACTAAGCGACTGCATTTAATATACATGCCTCCAATGACAATGGATTCTGTTTTTTTGCATTAACTGCTGAGGCTTCCAGGACAATGACCTTTCCCTTACATTATCATGTCTGGGTGATGGGCACAGTCAATGAAAGAACCACAGACATTATTTCTTTCACAAGTTGCTTATATGTCAAATTATATACCGGCATTCCTTTTTCAAAACCTACATACTCTCAAATGATAAAGAAGAAAGGTTCTCCACATTTTTGCAGCAAATATACTTGTTGCATGAAGGAAGTAAGGAATAAGGGTTAGGCTTTGTAAGAATAAATATTTTTACTTTTAACTTTGCCTTCACTCTGTTCACTCCTACTTCTATAATTAGTCACACTAGGGTAATGTGAATATTAATAACTTGGTTATGTATTTAAGGAATTCTTCCAGTACTAGATTAGAGAAAATGACATGAGAATGGGTGGGCTTCAAAGCCAATCTGCATGTGACAGAGAAGTGAAATGTCACTTCCCCTGTTGGATATCATACACCTTATCCTCCATCTGTAATTGGTCACTTGTCTTTTTCTGATAATGTCATTCAAATTTCATTCAACTAACCTTCCAATTTGAAGGGTGGGTTCAGTTGCATAAACCACACCTGCAAATCCTGTTCCTTCTGTAATGAAGGGCAAAGCCAGCATACACAGGTAGTTGGATATCAAGATGACATCAACTTCTGAAAAGTCAATTATTTTAGGCTGAGGTGGGAAAAACTCTGGCGCAGAATCCACGAATACTCGGTTACAACATTCCTTAAGTTCCTGAGAGCAAGGAAAGAGCTACATTACACCTCAAGCACATATGAAAGAAGGAAACATTTTAGAGCATTCTTTGAATCAAGTGCATGAAATGAACATATCCAGGGATAGTTGAAGAATTAAAAAAACAACTAGATGTCACTTGTTATATTTACATTACTTCTTAGATACTCAACATGTTTCGGGCATTAATATGTCCATCTTCAGGAGTTTGCGACAATGTTGTTGAACTACCACATTGGCTGTATTGTTCTTGGATTGTTGTGTATTGGATTTAGGGTGTGGTTCAGCTTGGGTGGTATCTGGGCTGCCGGCTGAAGCACAACTCTTCAACTATCACAACGATGCACGGTCCAATAAACATCAGATATCCAGGGGAGCTGATGTGTGTCCAGCCATGTGTCCAAATTTCAATTATTTGACTCACTTAATGGATATTAATAAAGTTGACAATGGGACGTCTACACTCAAGGAGTTGCTAACTAAACATAAGGCTGTTTCATACTGTATGTGTAACATAAATACATATGAAGAATTATACATTATATGAAATACACACACACACAACTCACTAAGACCTACAGTGCAATCATCCTAGAGTTTCCCAGAAATCACAGAGCTGCTCTGATGACATTTCTCCCATTTACTGCATATGGACAGTACAGATCAAGGCTCTTAGCTGTACTGACAAGCCTAGAGCCCAATTACAGATAAACAACATTACAGCCAATACTGGAAATGCTGTTGTAGATGCTGCTGCTGATGTTGTTGCTGTTGTCATCGCTGTTGTTGCTGTTGTCATTGTCGTCGTCATCATCATCATCATCATCATCATCATCATCATCATGAGGAGGAGGAGAAGAAGGAGAATGAGGAGGAGGATAAGGAGGAGGAGGAGGAGAATGAGGAGGAGGAGGAGGAGAAGAAGAAGAAGGCGAAGGGGAAGAAGGAGGAGGAGAATTCACCGAAAGTCCATGTATGCAAATAGGTAACACACAGCTCACAGTCCCTGTGCTTAAGAACCATACCACAAAAGTGTATATACAGGCATGAAAGTAGAGCTTCACAAATTCTGCTCTAAATCTTGGTACCAGATGGAGTTGAATGACCAATGTCATCAAGCTCAGGCACCACTTTTGCCATCCATTCTCTCCAAGCAATTAAACAGTCACTTTACCAGCAGCTATCCCTTCAAAGTATGTAACTTTATTTCCTGGTGTGAATAAAAAATTCACACTCTATTAGGAACAAATTGGCATGATAGCTGCAGTTTAAATCCCACAGTATCTAAGAAGATATAACCATGAATTCTTAACAAAATTCCCAGTATAAGAAATACAAAATCAAGTATACATTGCGAATAGCATTGAATACTAAGCTAAAAGCTGAAATAAGACTCAGACCAAACTTTCATTTTTAAATAAGCAAAGAAGGGACAAAGAACCACACAGTATCAGATTTCCTTATGTTTTGTAAAATATGCTACAAAAAAATACACCAAAAAATGTATTTATGTGAACAATGACACCTAAAGGTAGCATGGTATGTGCAGTCACACACACTGGCATGAAAGGATACAGAAGAATCAGAGGTAAAGCTCCATCTATTCTTAACCTTGATGCAAGATCAAACAGTGTGGTCAACTGCATGCTTGAACTGCGTTAACTCTGCATACACACCTTGTGGTATCACCTGATAAGAAGCTGAATGGGTCAAGAGATAAAAAAAAGACCCCTCATCCAAGCTGAATCACAGTTGTTTAATCTGCTGCCAGTCATTTTAATGACCAAGCTATCCAGGCATACCAAGACCTCACAACTGCACTTTCAGTTTGCACAGTCATGTTGGTAGGCCTGTATGACCAAATAGTGATTCATGCACTGCTCTGCTGCACATCTCAGTACAATTTCTATATCAGGAAAGATGTGCATTTACCAGTACCTCCACCAATGGACAAATTCAACACCATACAGAGTACTGTCCATAGACTTCAGCTTTTGTCTGAGTCAATACACTTAACTTTCCTTCATGTAGTTTACAGTAATCATCATCACAGTCAGTAAAATAATTTCAGGGTACATCAGCTACAGTAACTGTTTCTACAGTTTCAGGGTCTTCTTTCTATTCTTTTGCACAATGTAGAATACATGTTCACACACAAACTGCCATATAGGACCAAATGAAAAGCACACTTACACCTTCCAGCTGTGGGTCAGAAACATCACGTGGCATCCATCCCTGTAAGTTGTTTAATCTTGCACTGGGAACTAGGGGTAATGGTAAGAAGTTGAGGACTGTCTGTGTTGACAGTCCACAGTCTAACATTAGTGTTATTTCTTTGAAACGCAGAACATAGCATGGCCTGTTTGGGTCACTGCTCAGACAATACTGAAAGAAACCAGAAACATTTAATAGTTTTGTGGTTAAATTTAACAGGACCACTAAAATTAATTTTGCTGTTGCAAAAGCAGTTCCATCAAAATCTAGGGTACCATAAACAAAGTTTTCAAACTATACCTAGTCTTATATTTAAACAAAAATTTATACAACTGCTAGACCAATATTATTGCATGGTGCTGAAGTATGGACCATAAGGAGGAAGGATGAGAGAAGATTAATATCAACTGTATTGCATCCTCTTGGGCACTAAAATAACAGAAGAATTAAAAAACAAATTAAAACTTTCTTCAATAACAGAATTTACTGAACACTATAAATAAACAAGGAATAAACTTTGGACGAAGAAACACAGACTGGATACCCTGTAAAACCACATAACATCATCCACAAGCAGAATATAAAAAAAAAAAAAAAACGAAAAAAACTGTGTATAGTAAAACCCGAAAAAAAAAATATTAAACAATTCAAAAAAAAAAAAAAAAAAAAAAAAAAAAAA